>Ga0208645_1000152_pt1 | contig 102075 bp, 89 predicted proteins | sample VirMetDEL_Sep_01_FD_184519 | JGI IMG/M metagenome (GOLD analysis project Ga0208645, IMG submission 184519) | Aqueous microbial communities from the Delaware River and Bay under freshwater to marine salinity gradient to study organic matter... | ecosystem: Environmental > Aquatic > Marine >... | reverse complement strand
TTGCGAAAGTAGTAGGTTATCAAGGTAAAATCGAATGGGATACTAGTAAGCCGGATGGTGCGCCAAGGAAGCTAATGGACGTATCACGGTTAGAGAGACTAGGCTGGACAGCGACGATTGGTTTGGAACAAGGTTTAACCAAGAGTTATGAATGGTTTTGTTTACATCAATCGGAATTTAGAGGCGTGTAGATGAGTAACCAGCAGTTCTCTCAAAAAGGTGGCCGTGAGACAAATCTTGTCCCAAAACAAGGCTCTAAGGATCAGCCACTTATTACAATTATTACTTCTACTTACAATGCTGAAAAAGACCTTCATTGGACAATAGATTCTATTCGAGCGCAAAGGTACCCAAATATTCAATGGATTGTAGCTGATGGTGGATCCAAAGATGGTACGCTAGACGTCTTAAAGAAAAATGAAGACGTGATTGATTTCTGGTTTAGCGAGCCAGACAAAGGTATTTATGATGCTTGGAATAAGGCATTAAAATATGCCAAAGGTGAATGGATTCAATTTATTGGCGCCGGTGATGAGTTAGCTGATGAGCTTGTGTTCGAAAAAGTCTCTATATATCTGTCTACAGCCTTTCCAACCTTTGAACTTGTTTATGGCTCAATTGATATTATTAGTGAAGAGAATCGTGTCGTTATAGAAAGAATTGATACTCCTTGGGAGGAGATAAAAGATAAATGGTTTGGTATTCGGCCTGCTCTTCCAATGCATCCAGAAGTTTTTCATCATCGTAGTATTTTTGAAGATTTAGATTTTACAAAATTTAAAATAGTTGGTGACTCATATATTGTGCTGAACAGTGTTTTGCGTAAGGAACCAATGTATTTGGATATTTTAATTGATCGAATGCCGTTAGGAGGTGTTTCGACTAACCCTAAAAACATAATTAATATGTATTTAGAACTTAAGCAAGTTAATGAAAGTCTTTCTATTAATCCACCTTTTAAGAATAAAGTCCTTGAGTTTTTTAAAGTGTATATTAAGTATTTTATTATGCGATTTATAGGGAAAGCAGTCTTTAATTTTTTGGGTGATTTTTATAGAAGGCTTCTTAATAAGCCTTCTAAATGGTTGGTTAAGTAGCTTTAACTTTAATGTTATGAAATATTGATTTTATGGTTCTTTATGGATGTAATTTATATTAATGGTCGATTTCTTTCTCAATCGATTACTGGGGTGCAACGTTATGCGCTTGAAATTTGTAAACAACTAAAAAATAAAAACATTGAATTTATTATACTTGCTCCAGAAGGTTTAAAAGAAGAGTATCTTGTTTATGATCTTCCTATTAAAGTCTTAAGAGGTTTTCAAGGACATATATGGGAGCAGATAGTGCTTCCGATATTTCTAATGAAAAATAAAATTAAGAGGCTCGTGAATTTTTGTAATACTGCCCCTGTTTTATTTAAAGGGAATTTTACTGTTATTCATGATATGTCTTTTTTTAGATACCCTGAAAATTTTTCTAAAAGTTTTTTATATTCATATAAGCTATTTATTCCTATAATATTTATAAGAAGTAAAAAAATATTTACTGTCAGTGATTTCTCTAAAAAAGAAATAGAGTTTTTTTTTAAAGCCAATAAAGAAGTTGTTGTAATGCCTTGTGGGGTTAGTCCATTTTTATTGAGTGATGGTTTGTATAACTCTGACATACCAGAAGATTTTAATGCTCCTTATTTTTTGGCTGTTTCTTCAATTAGCCCTCATAAAAACTTTCCATTTTTAGTTTCAGCTTTTACAACTGCAAATATACCCGATATAAGGTTGAAAATTGTAGGAGGTGAAAATAAAAATTTTTCTAATCAGCATGGTGTTAATTTAGAAAATAATGTTGATTATCTTGGAAGAGTTGGCGATGAGGAGTTAGCGTGTTTATATAAAAATGCATTAGCTTTTATATTTCCATCTTATTATGAAGGTTTTGGTATTCCTCCATTAGAGGCTCAGTATTATCAGTGTCCAGTGATTTCATCTAATGCAGCAAGCTTACCTGAAGTGTTAGGTGATAGCGTATTGTATATAGACCCATATGATGAAAATGATTTAATAGAAAAACTAAATATGATGTCAGGCTCAGATATCCTAAGAGCTAAACTTATTTCATCTGGAAATGATAATGTTAAGCGGTTTAGTTGGTCAAAGTCTGCGGACATACTTATATCAGAGTTGGAGAAATAATGAAAATAGCAATTGTACATGATTGGTTTGTTAACCCAGGTGGCGCAGAAAATGTTATACAGGCTATTATCGATATTTTTCCTGATGCTGATTTATTTTCCGTAGTGGATTTTTTTGATGATGAGCAACGAAAAAAATACCTGAGAGGCAAGTCAACAAAGAATACTTTTGTACAGAGGTTGCCATTTGCGAAAAAGAAATATCGAGCTTATTTACCTCTAATGCCTTTCGCAATCGAGCAATTGAATCTTACCGAGTATGATTTAGTCATTAGCAGTAGCCATGCTGTTGCAAAAGGGGTGATCACATCACCAAATCAATTGCACATTTGTTATTGTTATTCCCCCATTCGATATGCATGGGATATGAAGTTTGAATATTTGACAGAGTCGAATTTAACAAAAGGATTTAAGTCTTTATTGGCGAGATATTTTCTACATAAAATAAGGATTTGGGATTTAGCGTCTAGTAATAATGTCGATTATTTTATATCGATTAGTCGCTTCATTAAGGAGAGAATATATAAATGTTATAGAAGGGACTCGACAATAATTTTTCCTAATGTGGATGTTAATGCATTCCCTTTGCATAAGGCCAAAGATGATTTTTACTTTACTGCATCACGTTTGGTTCCTTATAAACGGTTGGCACTTATTGCGGAAGCCTTTTCAAAGATGCCTGATAAGAAGCTTATTATTATAGGTGATGGGCCAGAACGTAACAAAGTAGAACGAATCGCATCGGCTTCTGACAATGTTAGTTATTTAGGATATCAGGATTACGAAACGCTGAAAGATCATATGATGAGAGCTAAGGCGTTTATTTTTGCGGCTGAAGAAGATTTCGGTATTGTTCCTTTAGAGGCTCAGGCTTGTGGAACACCTGTAATCGCTTTTGGTAAAGGTGGTTCTTTAGATACTGTGATTGATAAAAAAACTGGGATTTATTTTTATCAGCAGACAACGGATTCTATCATTGAAGCCGTAAGTGAATTTGAGAAAAATCGCGATCTATTACTTGAGGCGAGTGAGATTAGAGCTCATGCCATGAATTTTTCTACTGATGTCTTTAAAACTAACTTTAAACGTTTTGTTTACGAGAAGTGTGAAGAAAAAGGCTTACAATTCGATGTTTGTTGAACATCAAATTGCATTCTTATGTATAAAGCCCTTGAAAACAGTCAGAAAAATAATTCTGAGATCGAACCAGACAGACCAGTTTTCGATATAATATAAATCGTACTCAACACGGCTTTCCATTTTGTCTATAGTGTCTGTTTCACCACGAAAGCCGTTTACCTGAGCCCAGCCTGTGATGCCAGGCTTGACCATGTGGCGGCGCATATAAGACTCTACCAAAGTTTTGTAATGCTCATTGTGCGCTAGGGCGTGTGGTCTTGGGCCAACAATCGACATTCTTCCTTGAAGTACGTTTATAAACTGTGGAAGTTCATCTAATGATGTTCTTCTCATAAAAGCACCGATAGGGGTGATTCTGCTATCGCCTTTCGTTGCTTGCGTGACTTTCCCGCCTTCTTCGTTATGAACTACCATAGATCGAAACTTGTAGACTTTGAAGTCTTGTCCATTTGCGCCTGTACGATATTGTTTGAATAAAATCGGCCCTTTGGAGGTTAGTTTTATGATGATGGCTAAGATTATTAAAATTGGGCTTATAAGTAACAGTATAATGGAAGCCAGTATTTTGTCTTCTAGGGACTTTAAAAAACGGTTTTTACCTTCAAGCATATGAGAGGTTGAGATATTTATAACAGGTAAGCCTGCCACTTCCGTCATGGATTGATTTAATAGTCTAAAGCCAAAAATATCGGGTACCATTCGGATTGCTATGGAGCTGTTGCTTAAGGTTGACTGTACTTGCTCCATCTTTTCTACTTCGCTCATGGGAAGTGCAATCCAGACTTGGTCCGTTTTATTTTTTTTAGCGATACGCTCTAAATCATTAAGGTTTCCTAAGCAGGGAACGACAGTGCCTTTGTGTGTTGTTAGGCCGTTTACTTGTTCATGAGTCCCAATGATCCCTTGCACTATTAGTCCCATTTCTGGGTGCTGTTCTAATCGATCTGCAACTTGTTGCGCAAGTGCCCCATCACCAATAATTATGACGGCTCTGATATTGAACCCTTTTGCTCTTAATGCCCCAAGTGTTTTTCTGAGTAGTAATCGATAGACTAGGATGGTGGTAGTTGAGGTAAGCAGCCAGCTTACAACCCAAATACGTGAGAATAATTCGGAAGATTGGGTCACAAAACCGCTAATAATAAGCAGCAAGAAGGTTGTTAGTGTCGCGCTAACAACACACTGTATTTCCGATGTAAAGGTGGCTCCGCGCCAGGCTCTGTACGCTCCAAAAAAAGAAAGGCTTGCTGCACCTATTAAGACGCCAAGTAAGAGTACGTTTTTATAGGTAATGCTAAGGTCAAGATTTGAAAATCTTAGCCAGTAGCTCAAAAGTCCAGCAAGTAATAGTCCAACACAATCTATGATCCTCAGTATGATACTGAGTGACGTACTGTGTTCTTTTAGGGCGAGTCCTTTTTTCACGTATTTCTCTATTATTAATTTCTTGTCTAAAAATGACCGAGAGGTCGTTGTCTAATGCTTTAAGGTATGTATAGAACGCCAAATTTTTGCTTGGATACCTGTCATAAATACCGTAAAGTAAAACACACCTGTCCAGAAGTTTTGATAGGCTTCGAAACAGTTCATAATACTCCAAAAAATTAAGAAGCTTGTGAAAAAATAGCCAATATTTTTTTCAATTCTTCCCGCTTTTATTTGCTTGAAAAGGCTTTTGGCCATGATTATCCATATACTGATATAGAAGGCCAGTCCGACAATACCAAAATTCACCAGCATTTCTATGTAGATGTTGTGAAGGTGTCCGAAGTCCTTTTTGATATCTTCAGGAAGCCATTCTGTTTTTTTCATGACGAGACTGCGGCCATTGCTTCCCCAGCCAAAGATGGGCTTTTCTTTAATAAATGCTGTAGCGGCAACCCAGCTATGAAGGCGTATTCCAAAGCTGGAATAAGGTACGTCTTCAAAGTTTAACGAGGCAATTGCTTTTAACGCTTGTTTCTCCTCCATGACGCGATCAACTATTGTTTGACTGTTTGCGATTGTTATACCTAGGCTTACTATGCCTGCGAAAAATATGGCGAGGGTCAGAATTCTTTGCTTTGTTGTTGCTTGGTTAAAGCGCTTTATGGTGAAGTAAGTCGCCATTAGCGCCGCTGTGAGGAGTAGGGCTAACCAAGCTTGACGTGATGCATTAATGTATATGATTAATAAGCAATACAAAATAGTTAAAAGGAGCGGAATGGACAGCCATTTGTTTCTATTGATAATGGCACGTGTAAAACATAACAGGCCGATTAAAATGATGCCAAAAAACAGGCTGGTATGTTGTGCTTGACGTAGCCCAAAAAAGACCCGCTCTCCTTCAAGCCCTCGGATAATTTCTGGAATGCCTTCTCCTGTAATCCAAGGTGATAAAAGTATTCCCAATGCGGCACTTCCCCATACCAACCATAGGGCATTTTTGTATTGGGCTACCCACCAGGCTAGTGGGATAAACACAAACCAACGGGCTATTTTGTCTAATTTTGGTGAACTTTCCGCCCATTCTGGCGTGACGTATTGGGATAGTCCCCATGAAACGAGCTGGAAGGCAATGGCAACCCAAATGAAACGAAAGAGTACGTGACTGTTAACAAGGCTACCATACTTGTAAAGTCCCCAAAAGCCAGTAAGTGTGGCAATGGTCGACGCGACTTCAGCGACGTCAGAGAATCCTGTTCGCGTTAATGCGTAGACGACAATGGATAGTAACCCTAATATGATTAACCAAGTTGGCTGTTCTTCTGGTGAGCGTCGTACAAAAAAGTGGGCAAATCTAGTATCAGAAAAAGTCATTATAAACTCATGTCCATGATGTGGTACTTTTAAAAAAATAGGATTGGTCAATAGTATACAAATACTTATGGACATAGGTATATAAGATATGCCTAAAAGTTGTGATTTGGTGCGATAAACCTTTTGACTTAAGGGGATATTTTTATACCTCGAGAAAAATGAGATTTTAAAACTAAAACGGCCATCAAATGATGGCCGTTTTTGATTCACTTATCATTCGCAACAAGTATTTTATTTTGCTGCTTCTGTACTGCTTTCTTCGTTCACAACTTTGTGTAGTTCTACCACAAACTTCAGTGCCGCATTCGGTGGAATAGGGCCAGTTCCACCAGGGCCGTAGGCTAGGTCTGCTGGAATATAAAGTTCGTATTTAGAGCCTGGTGTCATGAGTTGTAGGCCTTCTGTCCAGCCTGCGATGACGCCATTTAGAGGGAAAGAGATGGACTCGCCACGTTGGTAAGAACTGTCGAATACGGTACCGTCAATTAGGCTGCCTTCGTAATCCACTTCGACGGTGTCGTTAGCGTTTGGTTTGTCGCCTTTGCCTTCGGTGACGACTTTATACAATAAGCCAGATTCTGTTTTCTTGACGCCTTTTTCGGCTTCTTTTTCTTTTAACCACGCGGCTGATGCTGCTTTGGCTTCTTCAGCTGCTTTTTCTTCTTCAAGCTGTGCTTTTGCCATCTGTTCTTGTTGGTAGCTTTGGATGGTTTGCGTTACTTCATCCATGGTCATTTTGCCTTCTTTGCCAGCAAAGGCGTCTTGGAAGCCTGCCATGAAGGTTTTTATGTCTAGGTCAGAAAAGTCTTGTGACATGCGTGAACCAAACATGGTGCCTATGCTGTAGCCAAGGCGTTGTTCTTTTGAGTCGAGTTTAACGGCACTATCGTCTGCGTACGCAAAAGAAACGGAAGACATGACCAGCGCCGCAATAAGCGTTTTTTTCATAACTATTTTTTTCATAAAAAAAGGTGTTCCATTGTTTGTTGATTTATCACTCAGTGATGTAAAGCATTAAGACGAAATTTGATTATCTTTGACTAACATTTCATGGGGCGAAAACAAAGCAGGAACAATGATATACGCCTTATGCTTTGCAAAATCAGATCCGTCGTTTCTGTTTAACGTGAGAGTTCTAACATAAAATGGACTGCTTATGCCAATTTATATGTTCCCACATTACCAAAGCGACCCCTTCACCTGCACACTTTGTTTGAGTTCTAAAAGATCTCGTTTAACTTCAAGAACGGTTCTGCAAAGCACAAGACGTTCGAAGAGAGTAATCCTCTGCTCTTTGACGAGACAATCGCTTTTACACAAGCATGACAGTGTTTGCTAAAGCCGCTTTGTTTGCTCGTAGGTCTTTACAGTCTATTGACTTTTGTGAGGGCTGGTAATTCTATAAGTCGTGTTTTAGTGTGACCAGGGCGGATTAATTTTTTGACGGCCTACAAGGCCGACCATATCGGTTATTTTTGTAAAAAGGCTTTGACGACGTTTTCAGGTTTGAAGTCTTCTATCCATTCTTCCTTTATTGGGTAGCCATTTTGTTCTATGACTTGGTCTATTTTTAGGGCGAGTGCGTCGGCATTTTGCTCGCAGAGGTAGGGCTCAAGTTCCTCTTTAAAAATGTCACGTACGCCACCGGGACAGTCAACAGAAATGATGGGTGTGCCGCAAGCAAGTGATTCAAAAAGTACAATGCCTAGTCCCTCAATTTTAGAGCTGAGAACAAATAAGCTAGCGTGTTTCATCCACACATATGGGTTTGTTTGGTTGCCTGCAAAATAGACGTTGTTCTCTATTCCTAATGATTTTGCTTTATTCTTTAATTCTATTTTGAGCTTACCTTCGCCAACGATGACGAGTGGTAGCGTTTGTCGGCTTTTTGCGTAGGCTTCAAGCAGCATATTTTGGTCTTTTTGAGGAACCAGTCTTGCTACGTTGATCATGTAGGGCCCTTTGGGCATATCGTGCGGTTTTTGAACATTGGCCTGTTGGCGAATCTGTTCAATCGGGCACGGGTTGGTAATAACCTGTATGTGTTTTGGGGTGATATTTTCTTTAGTAAATAGTGATATGGCGGCGTTTTTGACACCAGTAGAGACGGCAGCCAGTTGTTTATTGTGAAAAAGAACGTTGAAGCGTTTTTTGGCGAGTCTTTTGCTGTTTGAATTGGCTTTGACAAGGTTTTCGAGCACATAGATGGCATTAGGGTGTTTAAAAGACCATGCGCTCTCGTAGGTACCTTCTCCCCTGAATATTATGCGGTCAAATGTCCCATGTTGTTGCTCTAGTTGCGCGATTTTGTTCTGTAGCTGTTGTCCGCCGTACCATCCTGCAATTAGGAAATGCGACTTTCGCCAAGCAAGGTTACAGAGTTTTGCGGCAATTTCGACCATGATACCTAGTGGTCGACGTAAGGTGATTTGATTGACATTAAATTCGTGCAACAAGACTTTTTTGTTATTTGGGTAAAGTGGGTCTTTGCGTATTTTAAAGTAGAGTAAATGACTTTCATGTCCTTGATCTGCGAAGGCATCAGCAAGATTGACCGCAACACGCTCCATTCCGCCCGTTTTCAATGTTCTAACAATGACCAATGTTCGCATGAGTTGCATCTCTTTTGACGTAAATACAGAGTCGTAATAGTAACCTAAAGTGTGACAAGGCGTCATTCATCGCGAAGAGGGTTTTTGTGAGGTTCAATCGGTCTTTTGATGGCCAAAAGACCGATTTACAATCGCTAAAATTTAACTTATTCCGATAAATAAGGGAATCAGTACGGGCACGAGTATGCTCATGATGAAGCCGCTGGCGATGCAGACGGGGACAATCTGTGCACCATGGAATTTACCGAGCATGGGAAGGGTGAAGTCCATGGCGGTGGCGCCGGAGTAACCGACAGACATGTGGCTGTTTAGGCGCGCTAAGAAAGGAATCAGCATAAGGGCAAGGATTTCTCGGCTTAGGTCGAGTAAGAAAGCCGTTGTGCCAAGCACGGGGTCGCCTAAGCCCGTAATAAGGATGCCAGAAAGGCTGTACCAACCAAAACCTGATACCACGGCGAGTCCTTGGTTCCAGCTCAGTCCTAGAATCAGGCTGCCAATCCAGCCTGCTAATAGGGTGGTTGAGATGGTAACGAGGGCGATGATAACGCCTTGAACGTTCAGAAAGAGTTTGCGCAAACGGTGGTTGCCTTGACGCAGTTGACAGCCAATCAGAAACAGCAGTACGTAGAGTAAGCCTGTTACCAGTTCGTCGACGCCCGTTAGCCAATCTTTGCCAATGATACCGACTAGGACGCCACCAATCACCCAAGCTAGGGTTTTTAGTGCATCAATCAGTGCGTGTGTTTTGCTGTCACTGGGACCTTGTGCAAGGCTCTGTGCGTGGGTGCCGCCAAAGCGCAAGCCGCTTAGGTAGAGCCCTGTTAAGCTGATGACGCTAATGAGGATAAAAAGAACCAAGGCTTGGTAGCCGGCAATTAATAATTTTTCGGCAAGGTTGTCCAGTGCCCCTAAACTGAAACCTATCAGTCCTAGAATGAGGTAGACGAGTTGTTCGAGTCCTTTTGCCACGCGAGCAGGGGTGAAGAGTGAGATATTAACCCAGTAGCCAAAGAGTAATGCGATAAGTAATGGGCCGAGTGTGGCGATAATGGTCATGTGGGTGTGGTCTTCCTAGACAGGTATTGTTTGATAATAAAAATAAGAGCGGCATTTTCTCGGTATTGCGGTGTAAATACAAGTTGTGTGTTGTGTCTAGGGTAAACGTCGGATTACGCTTCGTTCCTCATCTCATCCGACCTACTTTCATGGGAAAGCGAAATAAACCTGACCAACGGTGCAATGGATGGCGATCGGTGGTAAATTACTCGGTCGTTTTTTGGCGTTTTCTATGGATAGTCGGTGGTGGTTTGTGGTTAAGCGTTTTCCAGTGTTGAGTGAAGTGTTGCATTTGTTGTTTCCAATGGTGTTGACGATGACATTGGAGTTGTCGATCAGTGTGGTCGATACCATTATGTTGGGTCATTACAGCGCTTTGCATTTGGCGGCGGTTGGCTTGGCATCGAGCTTGTGGTTGCCAGTTGGGTGCTTTTTGATTGGGGTAACGTTTGGTATTACGCCTTTGGTGACGCGGCATTTGCATGGTCGCCAGCCAAAGTTGGTTAATTTGTATATGTCGCAAGCGGTGGGGTTGTCTGTTGGGCTTGGGGTGTTGGCAAGTTTGGTGGCCATTACGATTTTGCCATATTTTGCGGGACTGATGGCCACAGAAGAAGAGACGAGACAGGTTTCTGTGACGTATTTGTATATTTTTGCCCCCGCTTTGCCTATGTTGGCGTTGATGACTGCGTACAAGAATTTGTTTGAAGCGGCAGGGCGTCCGGGCTTTCCTTTGTTTGTGGCGAGCTTTGGTTTAGTGCTGAATATCTTGTTTAACTATGTGCTCATTTTCGGCAATTTCGGTTTCCCTGAAATGGGGGCAAAAGGCGCGGCGTTGGCGTCTGCCTTGTCTTTGTATTTGGCGGTGGCGTTGTTTTTTGCTTATGACCGTTTTCTTAATAAAACGCCTTTGTTTACGCGCTTGGTATGGCGTTACACCCGTAAATTTTCGATTCTTTTAAATGTCGGTGCGCCGGCGGGCTTTGCTTTTGCTTTTGAGGTGGGTTTGTTTTCGTCGATGACGTGGCTGATTTCGTCTTTTGGTGATTTGGCATTAGGCGGCGGGCAGATTGTGATGTCTTATACCTCTTTCTTGTTTACCCCTATGATGGCGATGAGTGCGGTAACGGCGATTGTGGTGGCGAAGGCCATGTCGAAAGAAGGCGTTGATGGGGTGAGAAAGCGCATTCGGGTGATTGTGTGGTTGGGGCTTTCTTATGTCAGTACCTGCTTTGTGATCACGCAGCTGTTTCATGAGCAGATTCCGTATATTTACAGCAATAATGCGCAAGTGGTGGCGTTGGCGGCGAGTATTTTGTTGATCTCTTCGTGTTATCAATTTCCAGATATGTTGCAGACTGTCTTTACCGGTGCTTTGCGAGGGTTTCGTGATACGCGTTCTACCATGATCGCCTTTGCGGTGTCTTTGTTTGGTTTGAGTATGCCGTTTGGTTTCTGGTTGTCTCATTACAGTCCTTGGGCGGAGACCTTATCGCTGCGCGGTTTTTATATTGGCTTGGGGGCGGGTTTGACCCTGTTGGCGGTGATTCTGATACTGCGTTTTCGGGTGATATTAGCGCGCTACGAAGGCCGACGCATTGCGTCACCAAGAGAGGTGGCGTAGGCTGAGGAAATGCTCGATTTTGCGTGTGAATTGGTTTTTGTGGCTATGTGATGTGTTACAGGGCCATTGGTATGCATCACGTATATCGTTAACTGTCAGATTACGCCTCGTGCCTCGGCTCATCTGACCTACAAGGGATATGGGTTCCCGCCTTCGCGGGAATGACGGTGGGTTATTGTTTAAATTGCCATTGTGGTAGTTGGGTGTCTGGGTGTGAGAGGCGGATTAGGTCTGCCTTGTAGGTGGTTTCTATTTGCTTGCCTTGGGCCAGTTGGTTGGGTTCGCTGTCGAAGGTGATTTTGCCTTTCTCCAGCAGGACAAGCTTGTCTCCGTAGAGTGCCGCTAGGTTGATGTCGTGCAGTATACAGAGTATGCCTAGTCCTTTTTGGGTGAGTGTTTTTAAGAGTCTGAGTACCCGTTGTTGTTGATGTAGGTCTAGGGCGGAAATGGGTTCGTCTAACAGTAGGTATTTTGCTGCTTGTGGGTGTGGGTCCGCGTAGACTTGCACTAGGACTCGGGCAAGTTGGATGCGTTGTTGTTCACCACCGGACAAGCTGGCGTAGATGCGTGCTTCAGCGTCGGCCATGCCGACTTCCACAAGTGTGTTGTGTATCAAATGGTTTGCTTGATTATCGGATAAATTCCATGGAGCGAGCCCCAATGAAACCACTTCTTTAACGGTAAGCGTAAAAGGCATGTGAATTTGTTGCGTGAGCACGGCACGTTTTTTGGCTAAGTCTGCTAATGACCAGTCGTTGAGTGGTTTGTCGTCTAGGTGAATGTACCCTGTGTCGGCGTGAAGCGCCCCTGAGCAACATTTTAATAAAGTGGATTTTCCCGCACCATTTGGGCCCAGTATGATGGTGAGTTGACCGGGTTTGATGGACAAAGACACCTGATCCAAAAGCGGTTTGCCAGATCGGATGAGAGAGAGTTGGTTAACGGTTAACATGAGTGAGTTGCTCGAATATTTTTTAACAGTAGCCATAAAAAGAAGGGTCCGCCAAGTAAGCTGGTGACGAGGCCAACGGGCAGTTCGGCGGGAATGACTGCAATCCTAGCCAGAGTATCGGCGCTGGTGAGTAAGCTGGCACCGAGTAGCGCGGAGCAGGGAATGACAATGCGGTTGTCGGCACCAAACATCATGCGAATCAAATGCGGCACCATGAGGCCAATAAAGCCAATTAACCCAGTGAAGGCGACGGTCACGCCGACGCATAAGGCCACAATGGCAATGAGTTTGATTTTAAACGTTTCCACATCCAAGCCAAGATAACGGGCTTCTTCTTCTCCTAGTAACAGTAGATTCAGATTTTTCGACTGACGCCACATATAACAAAGCAACGGCAGTAAAATACTGGCGACAACGGCGACTTGTTCCCATCGTGCGCCACCAAGGTTGCCCATGGCCCAAAATGTCAGTGCGCGCAGTTGCTCGTCGTTGCTCAAGTAAGTCAGTAAGCCGGTGGCAGAACCCGATAATGCGTTGATAGCAATGCCTGCCAGCAACAGGTGCAGGACAGAGACTTGTCCTTTGTGTTTGGACAATTGAAAGATCAGCCAGCAGGTTAATACGGCCCCAAGAAAGGCCGCTATGCTTTGCATATAAGACTGTGCCCAAAGGGGCAAGCCACCTGAAAATGGATTGATAACAATCAAGATACCAACAAAGACCGATGCCCCTGAAGACACGCCCAATAAACCAGGATCCGCCAATGGATTACGAAACAGGGCCTGCATGAGCGCCCCAGACACCGCCAATGCCGCGCCTACCGATATTGCCATGAGTAACCTTGGCAGTCGTACTGTCATGAGAATTTGCTTGTCTATGTCGTTTATGGACGACAAGAGTACCTCTTTCCAGCTTATTGAATAGGCGCCTTGGGTTAGGGCGAATAATCCCACCATAGCCAAAATAACGATCAGCAATGGATAGGGAATATGAGAATATTGGGTGTGTCTCATGGTGCCCATTCTTCTAGTTGCTGTTGAAGAGACTGGATGGCTTCTGGCGTTCTAGGGCCTAGGCCAAGGGCGAGTAACGCATCTAACGACAGCATACGTTGGTTTTTTCCAGCCGGTGTGGCCAGCATTCCAGGCAATGCCCAGATGGCTTGTTCGCCTGAGCGGCTGAGGCCTTGTTGGGTGACGACAATGGCATCTGGCTGAGCCAATAAAATGGCTTCTGGTGTGAGAGCTTTGTAGCCGTCTAGTATACCTACCGCATTTGTCGCGCCTGCCAATGTAAACAAGGCGTCTGGTGCCGTGTTCTTGCCTGCCACCATAGGTGCACCGCCCATTTGCAAGACGAACAGTAAGCGTGGTGGACGTTGTTCATGCCATGCTTTGGGGGTACTTAATGCTTTAAATGCGTGTTCTATTTGTTGAACGAGATGTTTGCCTTTTTCCTCTTGGTGTAAAGCGCTGGCGACTTGGGTGATTTTATCCAGTATGCCTTGCTTGGTATCCGGCGCATCTATGGTGATCAAGTTGATGCCGGTGTCTTTTAATTGTTGCAATACTTTTTCTGGCCCAGCTGCGGGTGTAATCAACAGAGTATCTGGATGCACGCTAAGCACGCCTTCTGCCGATAAGGTACGCTGATAGCCGACTTTGGGTGTCTGGTTGGCCGCTTCTGGGTAGATGCTGCTGGTATCACTGGCGACAAGCTGAGACTCTGCCCCTAACAGATAGACGATTTCGGTGACGGTGCCACCGATACTGACGACCCGTTGTGCTGCGTTTACTCCTGTTGATATCACCATCACCGATGCCAGTACGAGTCCCTTGAAAAAACGCGGCTTAGCATGCATGGCTAGGCTCCTTTGGGTGCTGCTGTTTAGTCGCTTGAACGATGTCACGCCATAGGGTCAGCTCTGGCTGTCCTGGCTTGCGTTTGCCAAATAATGTGATGATAGAATCGCCACTGGCGTTAAAGGCTTCAATGGATGTGATGACGCCATCGCTACTGGGGCGTTCTATGACCCAAGCTTGGGTAATTTGATCGGTTCTTAGGTGAAGGTTGAATTTCGGGTCCAATACATTGAACCATGGCCCTTGGGTTAAGAGCTTGTGAACGGGGCCTGAGTAGATTTGGATGCAACCAGGATTGCCAACAAATACCATGATGTCTGCGGCTCTTTCTTGCGCAAGTGTGAGCACAAAGGCAAGGCTGTCTTGGGCTAGCGGTGTCGCCCATTGAGAGCCAATGAGCGACAGAGCTTGAGTGCGAGAAAGCCCATGTTTTTTCAACATGCCGTGGTATTCATGCACGTCTTTTAAATTCGCCCAATCGTCTGCGAAGCTGGCTTGGTCAAACGCTGCTGGTGGCTCGCTAACAGGCGATTCTTCTGTGGGCAAATACACGGGAATAATAGGCGATGCATCGCGATATTCTGCGATCAGAGCGTCCCACTTATCTGCAATCGTGTTGTCTGTTCGATAGATTTTATGCACAGCGAGGCCATGTTTGTCGAAAAATTGCAGGCTATGGCGACCCTTTTCTACAACATGAAAGCCACTGTGCCATTGGCCGATGAAAAGACGCAAGTCGATGGCGTCTGATAACACTAAGCCGGTTTTTCTGGCCTCAGCAAACTGGAAGTTGTGATATACGCCAGTTGTTTCGTGCACGGCTTGGTCGTTACGGGTGATGGTCATCACTTCGCCGACGTTTTTTAGTTCGGCTAGCAATAGGTGGAAAGGGGCGCGTAGCTGCCATGTATCGATATTTTGTCGGCATGCGACGAGATCGCCTTCGGTGATGCCTAGTTCTTTGGCCAGTTCTCTGGCGCGTAGCGTTGAGCCGGAGGCCATCGCGGCTTGGTAATGAGAATAGGCTGGATGTTCTGCAGTGGCTTTTGTCGCTGTGGTTTGAAACATCTTGATGCTCCGTTTAACGTTAACGGGTTAGCATAGGCCAAAAACACATTGTTTTTTGGCCTATGTTGTTAGGTAAAAATAGGCTTAGAAAGACAGTGTCGCGTCAATACCAAAGTTACGACCTGCGCGAGTATAGCGGTCCAGATTCGTGCTGGTGTTGGTAATGTTGCGGATGTCGTTCCAATTTAGATATTTTTCATCGGTCAGGTTAAACAGCCCCGCATTAAAAGTAAGATTGTCTGTGGGTTTGTAATAGGCCGTTAGATCAACAAGGTGATAGTCGGACGTGGCGAGCCATTGGTTACTGCTGGTCAAATCCGATTTTTTCTTACCAGAAGCCCAGGTTAGGTTAAGTTTGCCACCCCATTGGTCTGAAGGGGCGTCGTAGCCAAGACCTACCACGGCGCTAAGCGGTGATATGCTGTCGAGTGGTTCATCGTCTTCTAGGTTATCGCCTTCGGCGTAAGCAATCGCACCATTGAGTGTCCAGCCGTCATTAAGAGCGTCAATGCTTTTAGAGAGGTCGATGTTACCCTTAATCTCTGCCCCTTTGATGACCACATGAGCAAGGTTTTTGTTGGTAAACTCTCCCAACCTGTATGTGCTAGAGGTACCTAAAGATACTTGTTCAATAAAGTTGGTATAGTCGTTATAAAAAGCGACCAATTCGGCGGCACCGTAAGCATTTTGCGCTCGAACGCCAGCTTCTACAAACAGGCTTTCTTCCGGTTTTAGGTCGGGATTCGGTTTGATTCTATAAGCGCCATAAGACGCAGAGTTTTCAAAGTAATAATAGAGTTCGTCTAAATTTGGGGCTCTAAAGCCTGAGCCTGTTTTACCAAAAACACTGTAGGTGTCATTGATAGCAAAATCAGCGGAAAGCTGTGCGGTCACTGCTTCGTTTTTATTGTCGCCCCATGATTCGATGTATTCATCGCCCTTGGTGGTGTATTGGTAATTATCGTAGCGAATAGCAGGTACAAGAGTGAGCTTGTCTGTCACTGCCCAGCTGTCTTCCAAATATAGGCCCAATATATCTGCGTCGGCGATGGGCGAAAAACGAGAGGCCGTTGTTACGCCAGAGACGGTGTTTTTATTGAGGTTTTCTAACGATTTATCGTCGTAATTCATACCGTAACGAAGCTGATGTGCATCGAGTTGTTTGACTAAATCCGCCTTGAGGCTGATATTTTCTTCATCATAAAAGCGGTCTACAACGCGATTGCCCGATGTTCTGTTCGTAATGTTAGTGGTTTTGGTGTCTTGGTAATCCAATTGCCATTTTAGGCGATCGTAAAGGGTATTGGTTTGGGTATTTTCATGAAAGAAACCAAGACGGCGGCGGACACTTTTGTCATCTGAGCTTTGTTGGTCTGTAGCTGAACTTTCTGAATACAAGTCGGATTCGGTCGTGCTGTGGAAATACTCTCCTACAACGCCAATACGGTTGGTATCATTTACTTGTACCTGCACTTTGGCAAGGACATTGTCTGATCCGGTATCTGCTGGATCTACCGATGCCCGTGTCGCGCCAACCGTTTGATCAGAGCCTGCATCGCCTTGATGATTCTCGTTTTCATGGCCATCACGATGGGTATAAAGCAGCAAGGACTCTACTTTACCAGTGCGGTTCGCGGTCGTAAGAGTTTGGCTGTATTCGTCTGAGGCACTTTTGTAGCCTGCCTTCAAGGAAACACTGGTATCATTGCCTTCTGGTGCTAAAAAGCTACTAGGCTCTTTGGTAGTGTATTTTACCACGCCACCTAGAGCGCCACTGCCTTCTACTACGTCGCCACCTTTAATAATGTTGACAGATTCCAATGAATCCATGTCGACGGTATTGCGACCAGTGCGTAAGTAGGTGCTAGTGGGACCGTAAGCATCGGCTTGGGTGACACCATCGACACTGATTTTGACTCGATCGCCATCTAAGCCGCGGATGTTCACACTGCTGATACCAAAACGAGAATCTTGGCTCGCTTCGACACCTGGCTCATAGCGTACTAGGTCGTCTAGGTTACGAGTTAATGTTTTTTCAATATCGTCACTTTTGATTTTAGAAACCGAGCTGCCCAGCTCAGTGGTCGCTTCGGTGAGCGAATCCGCTTCAACAGTAATGGTACCTAATGGGTTTTCTTGTATTGGGGCGTCGGCAGAAAAGGCGGGTGAGGCCGCCATAATAGACAAAGCAAGGAGAGATAAGGGAGTCGGAAAAGCCGTTTTCTTCATGTTTCTTCTCATCAATTAATTAAGTCTTCCCTATTAATACGCAATCCTTTATGAGAATGATTATCACAAATATATCATATTTAATGAAAATGATTTTCATTAAGAATTGTTAATGTTATTAAGGAAAGCATGATGAGCTTTCTTGGTGAAGTTTACGCAACCAGTGAAGAGTGTTTTGGAATTGAGAAGGGAATGCTGTAGGGTGAGGCGACTATTATGCTGCGCCTGATGGTACGCAAATACGGCGTTGACGTAACTGAGGCGAGATTGAAAAAGCCGATCCTGAAACCCTACTGGAATGGTCTGAACTATTGTTTTTTGCTGAGAAAATAGAAGACGTTTTTCAGTGATATCTGCACTGTCTCTGTATCCCCCATAGGTCAGATGAGACGAGGCACGAGGCGTAATCTGACATTCCCAACCAAGGTCACAAAATCCCCAAACACATCACCCAACACCAACCCACGATCATTGTCTGGTGTTTGTATTTTGGTGGCATTTATGTAGTATTAAAGCGGTAATACACGGCAATCTCAGGATGAGGTTGATGTTACTGAAAGAGGGATTTTAAATGAATACGAGATCAATGGATGATCATGATAGCCCATGGAAAGAGGCCTTGGAGCAGCGTTTTCCAGAGTTTTTAGCCTTGTTGTTTCCCGATGTTTACGAGCAGGTGGATTGGCGCCGAGAGCGAGCGTTTTTGGATAAAGAGCTTCAGCAGATTGTGCAAGATGCCGAGCTGGGTCGACGTTATGCAGATAAGCTGGTTAAGGTTTTTGCACGGGATGGCACAGAAACATGGGTATTGATCCATGTGGAAGTGCAGGGCGAAGCAGAGCGAGATTTTGCCGAGCGTATGTATGTGTATCACTATAGACTGTTTGATCGATATCAGATGGATGTGGTCAGCTTAGGTGTGCTCGCTGATAGTAATCGAAACTTTCGGCCCAATAGCTATCACTGGGGGCGTTGGGGATGTGAATTGGATTTTCGCTTTCCCAGTGTCAAACTACTGGATTGGCAAGCCCGTTGGGAGCAGTTAGAACGCAGTGACAATGTGTTTGCCTTGGTGGTCATGGCGCAACTTCGGGCAAAGAGTAGTAAAAGAGCGGAAGAGCGTCAGGTTTGGAAGTTCCAGCTTGTGCAATTAATGTACGAGCGGGGCTATGAGCGTGATGTTATACTGGAATTATTCCGAGTGATTGATTGGATGATACGTTTACCAGAGGTTTTAGAGCGCCAGTTCCTAGAATCGGTATACCAACTAGAGGAGTCTAAAAAAATGCCTTACGTCACCAGTGCAGAGCGTTTTGGAATTGAGAAGGGAATGCAGCAGGGTGAAGCGACTATTATGCTGCGACTGATGGCACGCAAATACGGTGTTGATGTAACTGCGGCGTATCGTGAACAGATTGAAAAAGCCGATGCTGAAACCCTACTGGAATGGTCTGAGCGATTGCTTTTTGCCGATAAAATAGAAGACATCTTCCATTGATTTTTATCACTGTCCCTTCCCCTTGTGTCTTTGAAGGGGAAGGTTAGGATGGAGTTGTTGCCCTGTCCCTTATCCCTTCCAAAACGTAGGTCAGATGAGACGAGGCACAAGGCGTAATCTGACATTTCCAACCCGCATCATCAATCGGCACATTACACTTCGTTCATGATGCCCTACGAAAACACACGTCATTGCGATGTTTGCTTACAATACGGTGACGACATCTTCCAACGCGAGGCGAGATTTAGGTAACGCAGCGTTGTAGTCTTCGTCTTTGTGGTGATAACCGATCGCGAGTGCTACGTCGCATTGGTAACCCACTAGCTCGTTATGAAATAGTTCGCCAATCAATTCGGCATCTACGCCTTCCATTGGGGTTGAATCAATGTTGAGGCGAGCCAATGTGTGCATTAGGTTACCTAGAGCTATGTAAGCCTGTGCTTTGGTCCATTGAGCGGTGCTGCCACTTTCATCGGTGTTGAGTTCGGCAAAAGCGAAGCTGCCAAATGCTTGCTCTCTATTTTCTGGTTTGGTACGACCATCGGCAATGCCTTTGTCGACGACTTTTGCGTAGTCTTCACGTTTGTAGTGGGTTTTGTGTGCAAACAATACAATGTGCGAAGCGCTTTTAGCGTGTTTTTGATTAAACTGAAATTTGTTGGCAAAGGTGTCGTGAAAACGTTCTTTGGCGGCATCGCTTTCAATCACGATGAACTTCCATGGTTGTGAGTTAATGGAAGAAGGTGATAAGCGCAGTGATTCGTAGATGATGTCGAGATCAGCAGGGGCAATGCGTTTTGTGGCATCGTATTGTTTTGCCGTATAGCGTTTTTCTAGGTCGGTAATAATTGGGTGTGACATTGTTTTTTCCATTATTGAGTTGAAAGACTGCGTTGGCGAGTCTTGATGGTCCTATATTAGCGAGACTTTATTTAATGAAAAACAGTGTTTTTATTGAGTTATTATCAAAATATATTTGATAATAGGGGCGTTGTTTTCTATTAAAGGCTAAGTTATGCAGCTTGATGATCTTCGTGTTGTGGTAAAAGTGGCTGAGTTTCACAGCATTACAGCTGCAGCGGTTCATTTGGATATGCAGATGGCGACAGCCAGTGCGGCGGTAAAGCGAGTTGAAGCATCACTTGGCGTAGAATTATTTGTGCGCACCACGCGTCATTTACGTCTTTCCAATGCGGGAGAACGCTATTTACCACAATGTCGTGCGGCGCTTGCGATGTTAGAGGAAGCCAAGCAGACGATACACAATGATTTGGACATTATTAGTGGTGAGATACGTCTTGCGGTGTCGTCTGATTTGGGGCGAAATCTGGCCATTCCTTGGGTAGATGCCTTCATGATGCAACACCCCAAAGTGACTTTGCGTGTGCATATTAGCGACAGTAATGTTGATTTTTATCGCGATGCGCTTGACGTTGCTCTGCGCTATGGCCCACCTGCAGATTCCAATTTATACGGTTTTAAAATTTGTAATGTACCGCGTTTGCTGGTGGCTAGCCCTCGTTATCTTGAGTTTCAGGGGACGCCGGAACACCCTAAAGACTTACTGAATCACCAAGGTTTGTTTTATCAATTACAAAATATATTGAACGATACGTGGCACTTTTCATGCAAAGAACCCGGGGCAGAGCGATCCTACAAAATTAAACCCAAAGCCTATTGTGCGGCCAATGATGGCGATTTGGTTCGGCGTTGGTGTGTGGCAGGAAAGGGGGTGGCGATTAAATCCTCGTTGGACATTGCCAATGATCTATTGGCAGGCCGAGTTGTGTCGTTGATGCCACATTATAAAGTGCCGCAAGGTGAGCTTTGGTTAATTAGCCCAAGTCGTCAATCTATTACGCCAACGGTTCGGCTATTGCGAGATATGTTTCGTGAGCGCACTAAGGCGCTTTTGACGCAATTGGTCGAGCAAGGTTTTTTGGAAAAGAGTGTGTTGGAAGGTTAGGTCGGCTGAGCGTTGTTTTATAAATAAAGTGTATTTTTATAGACAGAATTTTTCTAAAAAAAGCCCTTGAAAATGGCAGCAAGGATCCTATTTTTAGCGATGTAACAGGTTCGTCTGACTATGAAGAGAGTGTCTGTTACTACTTTTGACGATTAGTATTTTGCTTCAATTAGGAGGATTTATTATGAACTCAATTGATCTTAGTCCACTTTATCGCAGTAGCATTGGTTTTGACCGTTTAGCCTCTTTGCTCGATAGCGCGTTAACAACAGACAATGTGTCTGCAGGTTATCCCCCTTATAATATCGAGGTGGTTGATGATAACCGTTATGCCATTTCGCTTGCCTTAGCGGGCTTTGATGAAAGCGATTTGGATATCAAAGTGGAGAAGAATGTGTTGACCATTCGCGGTGATAAAGTGGATTCAGGTGAGCACAGATATCTCCATCAAGGCATTGCAAACCGTTCATTTGAACGCAAGTTCAATCTTGCCGATTATGTTGAGGTAACCGATGCTGAGTTAAAAAATGGGCTCCTTACCATCAGTTTGGTGAAAGAGATCCCTGAGGCAATGAAACCTAGAAGCATTGCCATCAACAAGGCTTCTCGCAGTGTTCTTGAGCATCAAAAAGAAAGCTCATCACAAAAGGATGCTAAGGTAGCTTAAGTCAAACACCGCTTAGTGTGATGATAGTAAAGGGCTGTGAGTCATCGCGGCCCTTTTTGTTTTTGCGTGTGTTATTCCCTCTATTGACGATTGGCTCATCTATGCAGGATATTGCTATAGTGATGGGGCTGAATATTTTTTTAGAAAGTGGTCGAGGTAGGGATATGGCAGAGTTTCTTGTGTTGGGTGCTGGTATGGTTGGAGTAAGCAGTGCGCTGGCGTTGCAGGCTCGCGGTCATCAGGTAACCATCGTGGATCGCACGGGGGCGGGGTTGGAAACCAGTTATGGCAATGCGGGGATGATTCAAGTCGAGGCCGCTGAGCCTTATGCGTTACCGAGAGACATGGTGACCTTATGCAAATATGCCTTTGAGATTAGCAATGACGTGACTTGGAAACTGAGCGGGGCTTTGCAAATGGCACCGGCTTTGTGGTCGTACTTTCGCCATTCCTCTCCTGAAAAACACGCCAAAATTTCTCGTGTCCATGCGCAGTTAACTTTTCGGTCTACGGCAGATCATGATCCTTTGATTCGGGAGTCTGGTTCTGAGCACCTGATTCGTCATTGTGGTCTTGTCATGTTACACCGAGACGACGCTGAGTTTGAAAAAGCCGTGAAGAAAGCCGAATTTGTGATGAGGGAATACGGCGTCACGTCGCGTATTTTTGATGGCAAAGGCTACCAGCAAGAAGAACCTGCCTTGAAGAAGACACCCGCTGGCGCGGTGCATTATACGCAAAGTTGGAGTTGTTCTTCTCCCGGAGCGTTAACCAAAGCCTACTGCGATTTGTTTGTTAAACGTGGTGGTCGCTTTGTCACTGGGGAGGCTAACACCTTACAACACAGCGTTTCTGGCTGGAAAATGCTTACCCGCGATGGTGAGCTTCATGCGGAACACGTCGTGATAGCGCTTGGGCCTTGGTCTCCTGAGTTAGTAAAGCGTTTTGGTTACCGCATTCCTATGGTTTATAAGCGTGGTTACCATGGGCATTTTAATGCGCCTAATTCTTTACAACGTCCTTTTTTAGATGTGGAATATGGCGTCCTGGCGGCTCCCATGGTGAAAGGTTTAAGAGTCACAACTGGCGCGGCTTTGGTGCCGATGAATTCAGAGATAGACACCCGCCAGTTAAAACGCGGCGCTGATGCATTAAATGAGATTATCGACTTAGGTGAGCAAGTCAAAGAGCCGCAGTGGATGGGTACGCGTCCTTGTATGCCAGACATGCTGCCACTTGTGGGCGAAGCACCAAATCATAAAGGTTTGTGGTTTCACTTTGGTCATGGGCATCAAGGCTTCACGCTTGGTCCCACCACGGCTGAGCTATTGGTTCAGGCCATAGAAGGTGAAAGCAGCCCCCTGTTAGAGGCACTTTCGCCTGTTAAACGGTTAGCCCGATAAAGCGTTTAGCGTTTTAAGAAACCACGCTGTTGCAAGAAGGGGAGCATGTGTTCGCGCTTTTTCTTTTGTACCGCAGCGGCGGTTTGCTCTGACCAGTTGCTGCTTTTTTGATTGTCGCCACGGCTTTGGTAGTAAGCCTGCATTTGTGCATCGTAGGTTTTTACATCGTCCGCACAACGGCTGCTGTCGTAGCTGTCTTTATGAAGAATCACATCAACCGGTAGACGGGGCTTTAAATCTGGCTGAGCATCAGGGTAGCCGAGACAAAGACCAAATATCGGATACACTTGATTCGGTAAGTTTAAGAGCTCGGCGACCTGCGCTGGGTCATTTCGAATACCACCAATAAACACAGCACCAAGACCGACTGATTCCGCACCGAGCATGAGGTTCTGCGCAAAAAAAGTGGCGTCTGTTGTGGCTGCGATAAAGTGCTCTGCGTTGCCTTCTAACGCGCCTAACCCTTGTTCTAAACTGCAGTATTCAACACGGGTGAGGTCCGCGCAAATGACGAAAAACTCCGCCGCTGATTCAACCCACTTTTGGCCGCCTGCTAGAGTCGCAATTTTTTGGCGATTTTCTGGGTTGCTCACTTGGACAAGAGAATAGGCCTGAATAAAGCTGGAAGAAGCAGCACCTTGTGCACATTGGATCAATTGCTTTAGTAATGTTTCATCAATGGCTTTGCCTGTGTACTGACGAATAGATTTATGGTTGGACTGTGCTTGAAGAATCGGGTTCATAATTCACATCTTTTATTAATGAGATGCACAAATACTAGAGTCTTAATTTGGATGGGTCAAAGATCTTCAGGTTAAGAAATAAGCATAAACAAAGGAAAGACCTAACCGCTGGGCTAAGTCTTTCCCTTAAGGGAAACGTCTGTTTTAGAAACGGTATTCTGCACCCACACTGGCTTGTTTGAAGTCTGTGTCAAATTCGGAGTCAGAGTTGACGTTATCGGCATTCAAGTCGACGTCATACCAGGTGTATTGTGCGTTTACGAGCAAGTTTTCTGTTACTTTGAAGTTCACACCAGCCCCGGCGAACAAGCTTCTGTCGTCTGAGCTGCCTTTGACTGAGGCAATGTTGTAGTCGGTTTCGTGCCAGAGCTGACCTGCTTTGGCAAACAGTTCGACCGTCTGTGTAATCGGAATGGTCCCTTTCAAAGCGGCAGTATAACCGGTTGTTTCGGCGTTAGCGGCACTGCCGCCATACTTACCAAAGTCAATGTAGCTGCCTTCTAGAGCAAGGAAAGAATTAAAACGATAGCCGACAATACCCTGTACTACATCGTTGTTGTCATCAAAGTCGTCGTCGCTTTCCACTTTAAGGTAACCGTAGTTACCACCAACATAAAGACCGCTGTTGTTGTCGTACATTTCTTCAGCTTTTGCTACGCCACTGAGAGAAGCTAAAGCGATGCTACCTGCTACTACGGGAATGAATTTTTTCATTTTATAACTCCTTTTAGTTACTTTTTGAGAACTTCGTGAGTTGCGCTATTAATGTGGCGTATGACGGGATCGAAGGCTAGGTTTTCGCGGTCAGTTACCTATTTGCTTCATTTTCTATGCGTTAAACCTAGGTAAGAAACACTTTGCTGATACTTGCGAGGGCCGTTTTTCGTTTTATAAAAGAGGCTATGCAGCTTTAAATAAAAAAAGATGCCTGTCGTTTGGCATCTTTTTTGTGGAATGCAACGCATTGAAAGGGCTCGAATGTGTCGCTTTAATGGTACTGGTGACTGGCCACTTCGCCCCATAAGCGTTCAATACGGTTGTCGCGTCCGCAGCTGGCGCGGTAGTACGCATAACGGATCGGGTTTTTTGTGTAGTAGCTTTGGTGATATTCCTCTGCAGGGTAAAAGGTTTTTGCAGGAAGAATTTGCGTCACTACATCGTCTTTGAACGGTTTGGTTTTTTTAACATTGGCGAGTGAGGCTTCAAAAACCGCTTTTTGTTGGTCGTTCTGATAAAACATCGCGGTTTTGTAAGGGGCACCTTTGTCACAGAACTGGCCTTCTGCGTCGGTGGGATCTATGGTTTTCCAATAATAATTGGCAAGGGTGTTGAGCGAGACAATGTCATCATCAAAATAAATAACCACGGCCTCAAAGTGTCCAGTGTCACCTGCAGATACTTGCTTATAGGTTGGGTTTTCAGTGTGGCCGCCAGTGTAGCCGGAAACCACATCACTGACACCTTGTACTAATTCAAAGTCGGACTCCACACACCAAAAGCATCCGCCAGCAACCACCATGGTTTGTGGCGCAGCGTGCAGCATGCTATTTAAGCTGGCAGCGCCACCAAAAACCAGCAATCCTAAGGTGCGAGTGAGCGTATTTTTCATTGTCATTTTGAAAGCCCTCTGCTTGTTCAAAAATAGTCAGGCGACTATTTTGTTGATTGGTGTCTTTGACGCGCCAAGAAGCATTTTTCTTACAGTTTGTGCTGACTGATTGTCATGATGCTCTATTCTTCCTATTTAATCGCCTATTTTTTAGCCATTTTCATGGCACACTGTGCTTATTCATTGGTTTGTCTAGTGTGGTTTCTTTATATATGCTGAGCATATTAAAGACATCTGAATAATCAATTAAACAAATATAGGCTTGTCTTATAGTATGCCTATCAATCGTTAATGTTTCTTTAAATTTGAATGGGGTCGTTATGAGCGCATTTGTTACGGAACGTGTTTTGAGCGTTCACCACTGGAATGACAGTTTATTCAGCTTCAAGACCACGCGTAATCCGAGTTTACGTTTTGATAATGGTCAGTTTGTGATGATTGGCTTGGAAACCGAGACTCGCCCTTTGATGCGTGCTTACAGTATTGCGAGTCCTAATTATGAAGAACATTTAGAGTTTTTCAGTATTAAAGTGCCTAATGGTCCACTTACCTCGCGTTTACAGCATCTACAGGTTGGTGATGACATCTTGGTGAGCCGTAAACCGACTGGTACCTTGGTGACACGGGATTTGCTGCCAGGAAAACATCTTTATTTGTTATCAACGGGAACTGGTTTGGCGCCATTTCTCAGTGTGATTCAAGATTTTGATGCTTACGACAAATACGAAAAGATTGTTTTGGTTCATGGGGTTCGTCATATTAATGAATTAGCCTATGCGGATTTTATTGAGAAAGTATTGCCTGAGAATGAATTTTTTGGTGATCAAGTTCGTGACAAGCTGATTTATTATCCAACCGTGACACGTGAACCGTTTCGCAACCAAGGTCGCTTGACCGATTTGATTCGCAGTGGGAAATTGGCCGAAGACATTGGATTACCGCAACTTAGCCCCATGAATGATAGGGTAATGATCTGCGGCAGTCCGAGTATGCTAAAAGACACATCAGCGCTGCTTGATGAGCTGGGCTTTAACGAGTCGCCAAAGATCGGTGTGCCAGGAGATTATGTGATTGAGCGCGCGTTTGTTGAACATTAACACTGACAGCGTTGGCTCTTTTGTCGAAAAATTATGTAGGAGTTGTTATGAGTTCTGAGACGAAATCGAATCAAGAGTACGTTCCTCCAAAAGTATGGCAATGGGATACAGAAAGTGGCGGTAAATTTGCCAGTATCAACCGACCTATTGCTGGTGCTACGCATGAAAAAGTCTTGCCAGTCGGTAAGCACTCACTACAATTGCATTCCTTAGCGACACCAAATGGTCAAAAAGTGACTATTATGTTGGAGGAATTGTTGGCTTTGGGCATCGATGCGGCAGAATACGACGCGTATTTGATAAACATCGGTGAGGGCAATCAGTTTGGTTCTGGTTTTGTTGACATCAATCCGAACTCCAAAATTCCAGCGCTAATGGATCATAGTACGACGCCACCTACTCGTGTGTTTGAATCGGGTTCTATTTTGCAATATTTGGCGGAAAAGTTTGATGCGCTGGTGCCAAAAGACCATGCGAGTAAAACGGAATGTCGTAATTGGCTGTTCTGGCAAATGGGTTCTGCGCCTTATTTAGGCGGTGGTTTTGGGCATTTTTATGCCTATGCGCCAACTAAAATGCAATACCCCATCGACCGTTTTACCATGGAAACTAAGCGTCAGTTAGATGTCTTGGATAAGCACTTGGCGGATCACACTTACATGGCTGGCGATGAATACTCTATCGCGGATATTGCGATTTGGCCTTGGTATGGCAATTTGGTGTTAGGTAATTTGTATAACGCCGCTGAGTTTCTGGATGTTGCCAGTTATAAACACGTTTTACGGTGGGCAAAAGCCATTGAGCAGCGTCCAGCGGTACAGCGTGGGCGGATTGTCAATAAGTCGTTTGGTGACGGCGCGAGATTGGAAGAGCGTCATGATGCATCCGATTTTGATGGGCTTATTGAATAAAAAAATAACCCGTTAGTAGAGCGCTTCTCTATAAGTGAAAGAGACAAGTTGATTAGATGACTTGTCTCTTTTTTTATAGTCGTACAAAACATGTGCTCAAAAAATAAACCCTTATTTGCGTCTATTCTGCGGTTTGTCACCGTTTTGTAAGGTGGGAATGTGTTAGAGTAGTGACTTACGAAATCTGTTGGCCAGCATGATGCTGCAACCTCCTCTTTATTTTATCCGTGTGCTGGGCGATGTTGGCGTATTGCACAGACGAGAAAAAGAGAACAGCTCTACGTCCCCCCAAGAGAGCTCAATAATGCAAAATTTAACGCAAGATGGACAGAACCTCGTTAATTCCCTTTCCCGTCGTTACAACCTAAGCTTTGATGCTGTCATGCACATGCTAATCGCCGTGAATAATGGCAGTGGATCCATGGCGCAATTCAATTGTCCAGAGTTGGGCGGTGGTGGTCAGTGGATGCGCGGTGGTATGACTATGGTAGGAGACATGTTTAATTACGGCTTGAAATCCACGGTGGATAGCCTGTGTAACGAGCTTTCCAACGGCTTGGCGAGCATGCAAGTCTTTATGCCGTTACCCAAAGGCTCACTCTCAAGCAATCAATGGTGGCCTGGTGATCTTGGTCAACCTTTTAGTAGTGGTGCGCAAAATAGCACACGTTACGCGATTTTCCCTAACCGCTTGGCCGTGGAAGTGAATGGTCAAGTAACGGTTTATGACACCTTAGACAACAATATTGGTGGCATAAGTCAGCAGCAGGGCGGAAATTCGTCACTGACGTTTTCCAGCCAATACGGCACCATTCTCGTAAGCTCCTTACCTGTTGTGTCTGGTGGGAGTTCTGCTTCTTCTATGCCAGCACCACAAAATAACTTTGTTGAACCGCCTGCGCCCATAGCGTATACGCCAACTCCAGCTGTACAAGGCGCTCAGAATGTGACGAATACGGCCTCAGTGGATGAGGTGATTCAATTGATTGAAAAGTTAGCAAAGTTACGCGACATGGGCGCGATTTCAGACAATGAATACAATGCGAAGAAAACCGATTTATTGAATCGTATTTGATTTATGAGCGTGAAGTAGATCGATAAAAGCCAACTGTTGAGTGGGCTTTTATCGGGTGTTTAATGTGCCATTATGAATCAGCAAGCGTGTGATTCGCTTTGTACTCGTCTAGGTTCAGCTCAAAAAGTAAAGTGTCTAAGTCCTGTTTGATACGGCGTTCTTTTTTACCAAGATAACGAATATACAGAATGCTGAAAAACAGAAAGGCATAAGTACAGGTAACTAGGGTTAAAGAAGCATTTTGTCGTGACAGAAAGTTCATTAGTATAATCGCACTGCCTGTCCATAATCCCGCTAAATATTGGGAGACAGCGCAGTTTTCTAAGCATAGGTGTCTTGTACCGTTATTTCGACGGATTTTAAAACGGTAATTATTTCTCCATGACCCAATCGTTATTTGATTATGAGCATCATTGAATTTTGTTTTATAGCCTTTGTTTTTTAACGCTTCAAAAACATCAGTCCATTCCATTTATTGATTTCCTTACACAATAAAAAATAATCAGTCTCATTTTCTATATTTAATCCAATTAGAAAAGATGATTTATCTCACAAGGCACGTCTTGATGGCGTTTAGTAATAAATCAGAACTGTGTGCTCATTACGTGGCGATGCATAACACAATATCGCGGCGTGTTAGTCGTACTGCTATGAAGCAGATTTTTCTTAAAAAATTCTAAGAAATCACTTTACCTCAACTTAACTTGAGGTTTTATAGTGATATTTCATAGGACGATTAAGGAGAAGAAGTATGAAACTGGAACACGTAAATTTAGTCGTGCAAGACATGAAAACTACTTTGGCTTTTTATCAAGCTGCCTTTCCTCATTGGCGTATTCGAGCCCAAGGTCAGGCAGATTGGTACGGCGTTCAGCGTAATTGGGTGCATTTTGGTGATGATTATCAGTTTCTCACCTTTAATGACAATGGCACCGGAGAAAGTCGAGACATTAAGAGTAACCAACTTGGTGTCGCTCACTTTGCTTATGAGGTCCATAATGTCGAAGCGGTTATTCACCGATTAAGAGACGCTGGTTTTCAGGAATCTCATCGCGGAAGAGAAACCCCTCATAGGAAAAATGTGTATTTCATTGACCCTTCAGGCATAGAGTTGGAGTTTGTGGAGTACTTTTCTGATTTACCAGAAGAACGTAACAACAGTGAAGAGGGCTAGAGTCACATTTTTGCATACTTTGCTGTTAACCTATTAATTTGAAAGAAAAAGCCGCTCATTACATGAATGGCGGCTTTCAAGTGTTTTTAATATAGGATCAATACTTAATATTGAGAGTCTTTTAATACTCGTTCACCATAGATGCCATTCTTTGGAATCGGTGTGTAGCTAGAGTTGGCCGCGCGCATCACACGTATGCCTTCCGCGCCCGCATCTCTTGCTGAAATAATGTCACCATCGGCATCGCCATAATAAATTTTGATGTCATTGTCTTTAATATACTTAGTTTTTGTGTATTCAGTACGGCTTGATCCCGCAAAAATGACATCATTCATATCTTTGATATCAAACGTTTTTTTTAGATATTTTGTCGTGAAATTACAATCAGAACCAGTGCGACCTGTGATGAAGTAAATACTGTCACCACGTTCTTGGTGCATTGCAATGAGCTCTTTTGCAATGTTCTTAGGCATACTGAATGCATCCCAACCACAGTTTGCTTTATCCCAAAAATCTTGATTTTCTAAATAAGCATAACCATTTGGCGAGAATTCTTGCTGGCCACGATAAAAAACTGGCGTGCTAAACAGAGTCGTATCATCGATATCAAAACCCACCGCAAAAGGCGCTTTGCCTTGAAGCTCTTGCTTAATGTCTGCAACAGAGATCATCTTCACATCCGACGGCATGCCCGCCGTGGTCATATCGATAGTGGAATAGCCTTTATGAGTGCCTGGTGTTTTTGGATCTGCATTAGCAGATAAACTAGCGACACAAGCCAGTGCAATAGTGAGTGAGCGTAGAGTATGGTTCACAGTGTTCCCTATAGGTTTCATTAGTAATGATTTTCTCATTCTATCGCTAAAAAATACGGCTTGCTAGCTTCTTGGTTTGGTTTGAATGAAGGGCAGAGTAAGCACATTTACTTTTTATAAAGGACGGCAGTGCCAGTAAATATTGACAAAGTTCACTCACATGTTAACCTTGCTGTCATGAGGAAAATTAATTTTTATCGCACGGATGACGATAAGTGCCCAATTGAAGAGTTTTTAGATTCTTTAAGTAGCAAGCAGGTTCAGAAGGTGGCTTGGGTACTCCAATTGGTTGAAGAGTTGGAAGTTGTTCCTACTACCTATCTCAAAAAGCTCGTGAGTACCGATGATATTTGGGAAGTACGCGTTCAAGTAGGTGGGAATATTTTCAGACTGCTTGGGTTCTTTGATCATGATAATTTGGTGATTCTTAATCACGGCTTTCAAAAGAAGACGCAGAAAACACCACCAAAAGAGATCAAGATCGCGGAAAGTCGTAAAAAAGATTATTTACAGAGGAAGCCCTTATGAGTGATCTTCAAAAATACATAGCGAGAAGAAAAGAGAGCGACGCCAATTTTGCCGATAACTATGATGAGGGTTATCAGGTCTTTAAGTTCGGTGTGTTACTGAAAGAAGCGCGTATTAATGCAGGTCTGACTCAGCTTGATCTTGCGGATAAATTACACACCCAAAAGAGCGCTATATCGCGAATTGAAAATCACTCTGAAGACGTGAAATTGTCGACGTTAGAGAAGTTCGCTTCCGCATTAGGGAAGAAGTTAGAAATCCGCTTGGTGTAAATTTTGCTAAAAACGACAAAAGCCAACTCATTGAGTTGGCTTTTGTCGTTTCTGGAGGACGCACCCCCTAGCTGCTTTTCTTCAATCCCAAGTAGTTCTCTATCCCTTTGATCCGGTCTTCCGCGTGGTGGTTGACGTAGAGAACCGTGGTTTCTTTGCCTTCACAAATTTTCTCGATAAGAGCGAGGACGAGTTGGCGGTTCATGTCGTCTAGGCCGAGGCAGGGTTCGTCTAGGATCAAGAGTGGCGGGTGTTTCACCATGGCGCGGGCGATGAGTAATAAACGCTGGTCGCCATAGGAAAGTTTGTTAAAGGGTTGGTCAGCACGGTCTTCCATGCCCAATAGTGTAAGCCACTGGTCGGCGATTTTCTTTTGGTTGTCGGTAGACTTGCTGTACATACCGATGCTGTCGTAGAAGCCAGAAATAATGACGTTTTTACAGCTGGTGCTGACGCGGTATTCCCATTGCAAAGATGTGGAAACGTAGCCGATAAATTGTTTGATCTGCCAAATGCTTTCGCCCTTACCGCGTTGGAATCCAAAGACGAAAATGTCGTTCACATAGCATTGTGGGTGATCGCCAGTGATCAAAGATAAAACGCCGGTTTTGCCGCTGCCATTGGGGCCGCTGAGTTGCCAATGTTGGCCACGTTCTATGGTCCAATCTAGCTTATCAACAATGATGGTATCGCCGTATTTAATCGTGGCTTGGTTGAGTCTGACCAATGGCTGGTTTGGATCAAGGGCTGGCAGCTTATTGGCAGGATCGGCCTCTGGCACGCAGAGGTCGGTGGTTTTCAAATGCAGCAGTTGATAAAGCTCATTGAAAGCGTTTTCGTCGCTTTTATCGACCGTAAGGGTAAGTTTACCTTTATCAACGTAAGCAATATGCGTGATAAAAGCTGGCATTTCATCAAAACGATTGAGCACCATGATCATAGGCGTGGTGTCTATGATGGAAGCAAGATGGTCTTGCAGCATGGCTAAAGTGTCAGCGTCTAGGCCGTCAAAAGGTTCGTCTAGTATCAGTAAATCGGGTTTGTTCGCTAAGGCGCGAATCAACATGACCTTGCGAGTTTCGCCTGTAGAGAGTTTGCGAAAGGCGCGGTCCAGTAATTGGCTTAAACCGAACTTTTCCACCAGTGCTTGGGCGAGAGCCGTGTCTTGGCAATAATCGAAAATCATTTCATGAACGGGCGTGCCAAGGGAAATCACGTCCATGATATCGGCATCGTCTTTTTTTAGTTCTTTGGCAATCAGTTCAGCTTGGGCCTCAAAAGACACCAGTCCCACATTTTGGGGCAGGCCTGTAACTGTGCCATTTTCGATTTCGCCTACGCCTGCCAGCACCGCCGCCAAGGCAGACTTACCCGCGCCATTGGTGCCCGTAATTAGCCAATGTTGGTTAGGTTCGATGGTCCAGTCAATTTCGCTTAGGGTAAAGCGATCATCAAAGTTCACCGTTACTTTTTCGAAGAGAATATTGTCTAAGCCAATGCTGTCCATGGTATTTCCTGATGTTTTTTTAGAACCAGTAGAGACAAAAAAGCCGAGATTATTTACAGAAACAATCTCGGCTTTTTAAATAAACATTAAACATTACGATGTCATGAGCGAAGCCAAGACGAGGCAAAAATAGACGAGAAAGCAGAGTTTATAAGTATAAATGAGCATTTCGAGTCTATTTTTAACAAAGTATTGGCGAGCGCAATAATCGTATTAAACAATCTTCTTCATGTCCGCCATGTGACCGCGCAATACCGCACCTACTGCTTCAACTGGGTGAGAGCGTAGCGCTGTGTTCACTTCGATCAAGCGCTTGTTGTCTACGCCATTGTCTTCTACAGAAAGCCCTTTACCGATAACGTCGGTTTTGATGCCTTTCATGAAGTCAGCCAATAGTGGTACGCAAGCGTGGTTGTATAGGTAGCAACCGTATTCTGCTGTATCAGAGATGGTCGCGTTCATTTCGTACAATTTCTTACGAGCGATGGTGTTCGCGATCAATGGTGTTTCGTGTAGAGACTCGTAGTAAGCAGACTCTGCAATGATACCCGCTGCAGTCATCGTTTCGAAAGCAAGCTCAACGCCGGCTTTTACCATAGCAACCATCAAGATGCCGTTGTCGAAGAATTCTTGTTCAGAAATTTTTACATCGCCAGCCGGTGTTTTCTCGAAGTTGGTTTCAGCCGTTTCTGCACGCCATTTTAGCAAGTTAGCATCGTCGTTCGCCCAGTCTTCCATCATAGTCTTAGAGAAGTGACCGCTGATGATGTCGTCTTGGTGTTTGTTGTACAAAGGACGCATGATCACTTTTAGCTCTTCAGAAAGATCAAATGCTTTGATCTTAGCTGGGTTAGAAAGACGGTCTAGCATGTTAGTTACGCCGCCGTATTTCAATGCTTCAGTGATGGTTTCCCAACCGTATTGGATCAAGCGAGAGGCATAACCTGGGTCGATGCCTTCTTCAACCATTTTGTCGAAGCAAAGGATAGAACCTGTTTGCAACATACCACAAAGGATAGTTTGCTCACCCATTAGGTCCGATTTTACTTCTGCGATGAAAGAAGACATTAGAACGCCTGCTTTGTGACCACCAGTGCCCACAGCGTAGGCTTTTGCTAGCGCAAGACCTTCGCCTTTAGGGTCGTTGTCTTCGTGAACCGCGATCAAAGTAGGAACACCGAAGCCACGAACGTATTCAGCACGAACTTCAGAGCCTGGGCACTTAGGTGCAACCATGATGACTGTTAGATCTTCACGGATTTTCATGCCTTCTTCTACGATGTTGAAACCGTGAGAGTAAGATAGGCAAGCGCCTTCTTTCATCAGAGGCATAACCGCAGTAACAACAGACGTGTGTTGCTTATCTGGTGTTAAGTTAAGTACAACGTCAGCCGTTGGGATCAACTCTTCGTAAGTACCCACAACAAAGCCGTTTTCAGTGGCGTTTTTCCAAGATTGACGTTTTTGCGCAATGGCCTCTGGGCGCAAAGCGTAAGAAACGTCTAGACCAGAATCGCGTAGGTTCAAGCCTTGGTTTAGGCCTTGTGCACCACAACCGATAACCACCATTTTTTTGCCTTTAAGCGCTTCTACGCCGTCTGCAAATTCAGAGCTGTTCATGAAGCGACATTTTGCGAGTTCTGCTAGTTGCTCACGTAGCGGCAAAGTATTGAAGTAGTTAGCCATGTTATACACATCCTATAGATTTGATTAATGTATCAACGATAAGAACACGCTGATATTAAAAATGGATTACACAGTTGCTAAGTCATATTTTGCCTAGCGTCCTGTGAGTAAAGCTAATCTATCTTAATGAAACCTTTTCGTAAATTGATATATTCGCAATACAGTATCCCATTTTTTGCAAACATGATTTATTATAGTTTGGTCTCGATAAAAAGAAGAGTTCTTCATGAATATAAAGACACTTAAGCAGTTCCTTGCCTTGGCGGAGACGTTGAATTTTGGTCGTGCGAGCGACGAGTGCCACATCAGCATTTCGGCTCTGTCGCGCAATATACGTCACTTGGAAGAGGAATTAGGGGTAATGTTGTTTCATCGTGATAATCGTACGGTGATATTGACTAAAGAAGGGCAAAAATTTCTCAAATACGCTCGTGATACCAGTCGTCAGTGGAATTTGATTCGACATGAGCTAACGGACAATTCCGGAGAATTGAGTGGTGAAATCAGTCTTTATGGTTCGGTGACAGCCAGTTACAGTTTTTTGTATGAATTATTGCGTCGCTTTCGTATCGCGTATCCTGGGATTGAAATCAAATTGCGGACCGGCGACCCGGAACACGCCATCGCTCATATCTTGGATGGTAAAGAAGACATTACTATTGCTGCGAGGCCAGCGAACTTACCTCGTGCTTTAGCGTTCAAACCTATTGCTATTTCGCCTTTATTGTTCATTGCGCCACTGGAGCAGCAAGTGCCGAATGTACCTACTCACACACCCATTACAGCGGAAGAATGGGCAAACATTCCGATGATTCTATCGGAAAGTGGGGTGTCTCGAACTCGTGTGGATGAATGGTTTAGACAGCATGGCATTGCACCGCGTATTTACGCGCAAGTCACTGGTAACGAAGCCATCGTGAGCATGGTGAGTTTGGGCTTTGGTATCGGCGTGGTGCCGAAAATCGTCTTGGATAACAGCCCGCTTGTAGATCGAATTAAGGTGTTGGATGTACAGCCTGAGTTGGAGCCATACGATATCGGCTTGTTTGCATTGAAGAAAAGTTTGAAAAATCCGCTAGTAGAAGCGTTTTGGAATTTGATGGAAGAAGAGGCGTAATCACGCCTCTTCTTTTTAGCTAGGACTGTGGAGGGTTGAACTTATTTCCAACCACCTTGGTCCATTAACTTAACCGCTTGACGGTTGTTTTCACCCAGCACGCTTAAAGACACTTGATCGGCTTTGAATTCACCAAATACGGCTAGGTTTTTCGGTGGCGCAATGCCTTCAACAACGGGGTATTCGTTGTTCACTTCAGCGTACCATTCTTGGCTTTGTTGGTTAGTTAAAAACTCCACCAGTTTGGTGGCATTTTCTTTGTTTTTCGCGGAAGCTGTCATACCAATGCCGCTGACATTGACATGAACGCCACGGTCATTAGCGCCTTGGTTTGGCCAGAACATAGCCAGTTTGTTGTAGACGTCGCGCTCTTCTTGTTTATCGCTTTGACCTAGACGACCAAAGTAATAGGTATTGGCGATTGCGATATCACATACGCCAGCGGCCGCGGCTTTAATCTGATCCGTGTCACCGCCTGCTGGTGGACGAGCAAAGTTCGCCACTAAGCCTTTGATCCATTCCAAGGTTTTGGCTTCGCCGTGAGCGTCGATCATGGACGCCACCAAGGATTGGTTATAGATGTTGCCAGAAGAACGAATGCAAATTTTGCCTTTCCATTTTGGATCGGCTAAATCTTCGTAAGTAGAAAGCTCCGCTGGGTTAACGGTTTCTGGATTGTATAGAAACACTCGAGCGCGCTGTGATAGACCATACCAGTAGCCATCGCGGTCTTGTAGGTGACTTGGTACAACGTCTTTAAGCTTTTCTGTTTCAAATGCTTGTAGTACACCGGCGTCTTTTGCACGGTACAAACGGCCTGCGTCAACCGTAATAAATACATCTGCTGGACTTGCGCTGCCTTCTGATTGCAAACGGCTTAATAAGGCATCAGCATCGCCTGTGATTAGGTTCACTTTGACATCATTTTCTTTAGAAAAGTTGTCTAAAAGCGGAGCGATCAAGGCTTCAGCGCGTGCGGAGTAAACGTTCACTTCGCCAGCCGCATGAGCGGATAAACTGCTCAAAGACAACATAGAAGTGCCCACAACAGCACACAAGGTAGAGGCTTTGCGGATTGAAGACGCTAAGGTCGTTTTTATTAACGGGGTCATTATTATTTCCTTTTTATTTAAGCAATGTGCATTGGTCGCTATTTTACTGATAAATTGACAAACAATAATGGGAATAGTTCCTGTTCTTGTTGTTTTTTGTCAAATTTGTATGATTCTTTTATTCAAATAATAGCGAATGCGATTGGAAATGAGGGAAGGTCTCTAACTGCTTTGATTGTGCATTCTTAGCTTTATAGACTAGAGACCTTGTTTTTGTGGGGTTAGAGCTTAAAGAAACTAAGCTGTTGTTGAACATTTACGCTACTGGCTGCCATTTCTCGTCCAGAATTTTTGGCTATGTCTGCGTTGTGTTGAGTTAAGTCTTTCACCGCGTGCACTTTTTTGCTGATATCTTCACAGACTAGGGTTTGTTCTTCGGCAGACGAGGCAATAAGTCTTGTTTGTTCGGAGACGTTTTTGATGCCGTGGAGAATACTGCCTGTCAGGGCATTGGTTTGCTCTACTTGGCTGCGCGAAGATTCCGCTAAGGTCATTGATGTTTCCATGCTACTGACCGCTTTTGTGCTGGCGGCATTGAGTTGTGCTAGCAGCTTTTCTATTTCTCCTACACTTTCTTGTGAACGCTGAGCTAAGTTTCTGACTTCATCAGCCACCACGGCAAATCCTCGTCCCTGTTCACCAGCTCTAGCCGCTTCAATGGCTGCGTTAAGAGCAAGTAAATTGGTTTGTTCTGCAATGGCGTGAATGACATCGAGTATGGTTTCAATGTTGCTTGTTTCGCTTTGCAGTGCTGTGACCATTGTGCCTGTGTTTTTTAGCGAAGCAACGAGCTGGTTGATGGACTCTAATGTACCATTGGCGGTGGACAAGCTATTTTGTGCTACGGTGCGTATTTCATCGGTCGCTTGTGCTGAGTGTTGGGTATTATGAGATATTGTACGATTATTGGCTGACATTTGGTCTAGTGCAACGGCGACTTGGGCTGTATTTTCCATAATCCTAATGGAGTATTCGCCCACTTCCCGATTAGAGTCTAGTACGTCTTGGCTATTTTTATTTACCGTATCAACAGACTGTAAAACGCCTGACAATACAGAGCGTAAATTTTTCACAGAAGTATTAATGGCGTCTCCCAGTTCGGCGATCTCGTCTTTTCCTGATAAGTGAATAGGCTTATTGAGGTAGCCTTCTGCCATATCTTGGGCTGCATTACGAACGGTTAAAATACCTCGAACTATGTTGTTTGATATCAAGTAACTAAGGACAATGGAAATAATGAGTGCAACTAAGATGGAAGCCCAGAAGTTAATTTCAATTTCTGTAATAAGGCGTTCGGTTTGTTGTTTGGCCTGTATGACGTCTGTGTTTGTTTTGTCTGTGAGCGCTGTGAAGTATGCCATCAAGTCATTATATGAGGTGATAAAAGCTGAAAATACGGGAAAAGGCGCTTTGTTATCCGCTGAATTTTCCATAGCGCTGACAAAGGTTTTTGTCTTGCTTTGAAAGTCATTGACGAGTACTAGAAGTTTATTGGACTCGTCAGACTGATTAGAAAAGCCCTTATTAAGTTCTTTTATTAAGGATGGGGTTGTGTTGTAGCTCTTTGAAATAGCTTCTAGGTAACTGGGAATTTGTTTATCAAGTGATAGTAAATACGCGATCTGTAAGCCACGTACATTTAACACTATGTCGACTTGTGCCTCTTTAACCCGTTCTAAGTTAAGAGAGACATTGTGATTTTCTTCGTAGAATCGGTCAAAGCGGTTTGCTAATTCTGTACTTTTTGCTTTTATTAAACTGAGTGCGACTAAAAATATAATGATGATAGATAAAATAAGCGTAATAAATTTTGCTTTAACGGATAGATTGTTCATGTCGGTTCCTTCAACGTAGATTGTTTGCGTTTTTGTAGGCTTGTTGAATCATTTTGGTGCATATTTTGTATGGTATTTCTTATGAAAAATCAAAGTAATTCTTATTTGTGAGTGATTATTTCGTAAGGTATAAGAGCATGTTTGGTTTTTTTGGATTGAGCAGGGGAAGAATGGTTGTAACTGTCAATAAACATTCATATTTCACTATTCCGTTGAGTGTAAAAAAGTGGACAATAATGCAATTATTTCTCGCCCATTTTCCTGCAGGTTATCATGACATCTATCCCACTTTCTGAGGAAACGGTTTCTCGCCGTGTCCAGTACTTGCGCGTTTTTGTGCTTGGCTTTAGTGCGTTTATTTTTAATACCACAGAGTTTGTTCCGGTCGGATTATTGTCCGACATTGCGCAAAGCTTTTCGATTGCGCCGGCTCAGGTCGGATGGATGCTGACTATTTATGCTTGGATTGTGGCATTGATGTCTTTGCCCATGATGCTACTGACTCGCAGAGTAGAGCGTAAAAAGTTGCTGATGTGGCTGTTTGCTTTGTTTATTGTGAGCCATATTTTGTCTGTGGTGGCGTGGAATTTCATGGTTCTGTTGGTGAGTCGTATTGGCATTGCGTTTGCTCATGCGGTGTTTTGGTCGATTACGGCGTCGATTGCCATTCGAGTGGCACCACAAGGAAAGCACACGTTTGCGTTAAGTGTTTTGGCGACGGGAACCGGGTTGGCTATGGTGCTGGGTGTGCCTGCGGGACGCATTATTGGTCAGCTTCTGGATTGGCGTACGACATTTGCCGTGATTGCTGTTATTGCGTTGTTCATTATGTTGGCCATGTATCGGTTGTTACCGAATTTGCCGAGTTTGTTTTCCGGCTCTCTCAGTAAGGTGCCAGAGGTATTGAGTAATCGTATTTTGCTTGGTATGTACTTTTTTACCTTTATGATTTTTTCTGCCCATTACACAGCCTATAGTTACATTGAGCCTTTTTTGAGAGACGTCGGTTCTGTAAGTGGTGGCTTTACTACCTTGATTTTGTTGTTGTTTGGTATGGCGGGTATTTTTGGCAGTGTCTTGTTCAGCTATTTTGGCGATAAAGCCAATACTTTAATGCTGCTCACGAGTGTGACGGTGGTATCTGTGTGCATGAGCGCCTTGTATTTTGTTGCCCCAAGCGAATCTCTCTTGATTTGTTGTATCTTGTTGTGGGGCGCTTCTATCATGATTATTGGTTTAAGCATGCAAATCAGAGTATTAAAAGTCGATAACAGTGCTGCTGATATTATTATGTCTTTGTATTCCGGTATCATTAATTTAGGCATTGGTGCGGGGGCTCTGGTCGGCGGGCAAGCTATTCATTATATGGGGTTAGGAAGTGTTGGTTTCACTGGAGCGATGTTGGGGATAGGGGCTTTAGTGGTGCTTATTATGTTGTTAAAACGTTTAGCAAAGCCACTGTCACCTGCGGTTGATTGAGTCAATTTACGGAGTTAATGCGGTGTCCATTTAGTAACCGTAGTGATCGTATCACGCCTTCAATGGTGATGCGTTTTAGAGGGCGACTTTTGTTAAGGTGGTCAGGCGCGTTTTATTTTCAACTCAGTCAATAAGAATGTCTTATGTTTACTTGGTTAACGGTCTCAACAACACGCAAAATCAGCAGTCTTTCTTTCATTCTTTTGTCGTTTCTATTCGTGGTCATTGTTTATTCAAATTATCAGACACAAAAAATCTACAGAGAAATGCAAGAAGTTGCTCAGATTGACATTCCTTTGTCTGAGGTGATCGCGGATATTGAAATACTGCAATTAAAGCAGCATTTGTTAATGGAGAAGATTCGCCTGCAGGGAGAGGCTTTTTTGACGAATGACGTGCTCAGGCAAGACAGTATTAAAGGGTTTGAGTCGTTCAGTCAGCGTCTTTCTTCGCAGCTTGATAAGAGTATTAGCATCATTCATTCTGGTATGACGTTGGGCAGTATTCGTATCAATGTGGCGGATCATCAAGCGTTAATTAAACAAATTAATACGTTGCATAGCCATAGGATAAGTTTCGAAGCCTCGTTTTCGCATTTTTTAGACACAGGAAGAGAGCGACAGGCTGGGTCTTGGGATGAACTGGAAAAACAGGACGATTTATTAGACGCTGAAGCGGAAAAGCTGCTTTTGAATATTGAACAGCTTACGATGAAGGTGGCCGCGACGGTGGAAAAGCAGGAGCGTGACTTTATGATTGTAAACGCTATGTTAGGTTTTTCTGCCTTCGCGATTGGTGGGTATTTGACGCTCTACACGATTTTGTCTTTTCGTCGTAAAGTCGGCTCATTGCGCGGCCAAATAGAATCCCTTCATCGCTCTATGTCATCCAATGAAACGGATAATTCCTTTCGTTACAAGGGAACGGACGAATTAGATGAGTTGGAAAAAGATCTGCAGATACTCATGACGCGTTTTTCATTGGAAAAAGACAGTCGCGACGAAGTGGAAACTCAGTTGATAGAGTTGGCGACACGGGACAAATTAACCGGTGCGTTTAATCGCCATAAATGGGATGAGCAGATTAAAGATGAATTGGCGCTGGCGAATCGAGGCCATCATTTTAGTTTGATCTTGCTGGATGTGGATCATTTTAAAGCAATCAACGACAGACATGGTCACGATGTCGGTGATAATGTACTGATCTTCTTGGTGAAAACCTTGCGAAGACGTCTGCGTGAAACGGATATGTTGTTTCGAGTTGGTGGCGAAGAGTTTGCGGTATTATTAAGAGACACCCATCTTGGCGACGCCCATTCATTGGCCGAGCAGCTGCGTAAAAAAATTGAGACACTGAATGAAAAAAATATCCCTGCTTTTACCATTAGTCTTGGTGTTACTGAGTATCAAGATTTTGATGACCAAAACGGTATTGTAAAACGCGCGGATATCCTGCTTTATGAAGCCAAAGGGGCTGGACGCAATCGAGTGGTGGCGGGTTAATTCTTCGCATTCTTAGTTAACGATAGGTATTCAGTTTTTTATGTTTCATTGGTTAAATGTTTCTATGACACGAAAAATTAGCGGCTTGTCATTTGTGCTCTTATCCTTTTTATTTGTGGTGATTGTCTATTCTGCTTATCAATCTCAGCGCATTTATACAGAAATGCATGAAGTCGCTGAAATTGATGTGCCCCTGTCTGAAGTAATTTCTGACATTGAGATGTTGCAACTTAAACAGCATTTATTGATGGAAAGTATTCGTCAGCAGGGGGACACTTTTTTTACGGATGCCTCTTTACGCGCCAATAGCATAAAAGGGTTTGATGAATTTAGTGCCCAGTTAGCCACACAATTGGATAAGGCGACGGAGATACTTCGCACAGGGCTTGGCTTTGGCAGTGTGAGAATTCAATTAATCGATCATCAAGCACTTATGCAGCAAATTAACTTGCTCCATCAGCATCGAATGAACTTTGATCGTCTTGCTGACATCTTTCTTGCCCAGGAGAAACAAGCTTTTTCAAACGTTTGGACTGAGTTAGAACAACAATATGAAGCATTAGACACACAAACCGATGCGTTGCTGAAAAAAATAGACCAGTTAACCATGAATGTCTCGGCAACGGTTGAAAACCAAGAACGGCATTTTGTGACTATGAATGCCATTTTAGGTCTTTCTGCTTTTGCCATTGGCACCTATTTAACCGTGTACATCATTATTAGTTTTCGCAAACGTATTTGGTCATTACGTGGGCAGATAGATTCTTTGCATCGCTCTATTGATGTTGAGCATGATAATTCCCTTATTCGCTACAAGGGCTTGGATGAGTTTGATGAGTTAGAGACAGATTTAAAAGCGTTAGTTCGGCAGTTTTCGGCAGAAATGAATAATCGAGACGAAGTGGAAACTCAACTGCTCGAACTGGCAACACGAGACAAGTTGACAGGCGCTTTTAATCGTCATAAATGGGATGAACAGGTGAAAACGGAATTGGCGTTGGCCAATCGAGGGCATCATTTTAGTTTGATCTTGTTAGATGTTGATCATTTCAAAAAAATCAATGACACACAGGGGCATGATGTTGGTGATAACGTGCTCAGGCTGTTGGTGAATACCCTTCGAAAACGCCTTAGAGAGACCGATATTTTGTGTCGAGTCGGTGGCGAAGAATTTGCCATACTGCTAAAAGACACGCATTTGGCGGAGGCGGCGATGCTAGCGGAGCAATTACGTCACAGTGTAGAAACGCTAAAAATAGCTGACATCCCGCATTTTACCATCAGTCTTGGCGTGACCGATTACCAAGACACTGATGACCAAACTCGTGTTATAAAACGTGCCGACATTCTGCTTTATGAGGCCAAAGGGGCTGGGCGTAATCGTGTTATGGCGGGTTAATCCCTGGCTAAAAAGAAGCGTTTTTTGGCACTGGATTGACCATTAATAAGAATTTCTATCTCGTGTAGCCCTTCATAATAGACTCGTGTAGTGATGATTTTGAAGGGGTGCTTTTTATTCATGGTTAAAGACTGCCCAGCGGGCAATATAGCTTTTTTCCATTTAAATACTTTGGGCGTTGTTTTTCCGTTCTTTTTTTGATGATGAATCACATAGTCAATCATTAAGGTTTGATCTTGGTCGCTGACAGAGTGTAGGTTGAGCGAAAATTCCAGTGCTTCATTCAGCCGAATCTGTTCCTCTGTCAGGGTCAGTTCTATTTGCTTTAGTGCGGGTTGGCCATAACCAAAGACGGCCAGCACTTTAGTATTGCCCTGTTTCAATAAGGTTCGACACGCGTGACGAATTAGCTTTTGACGATTTGTATTGGCGCCTTGCATCCACTTTTCTGCGAGGCTTGCGACCAGATCAGGGTGATCTTTAGCGATGTCGTTGAGATTGTTGGCCACCGAGCGGCGTACATAGTCTTCAGGATCGTCTTTTAGGGCTTCAAGCAGTTCAATAACCGGCGCAGGATTTTGAATAAATGTCGGTAGCTGCATGGCCCAAGGCAAACGTGGTCGAGTGCCTTCAGAGATCAAACGTCGCACATGTTTGTTGTCGTCGTTGAGCCAGCTTTTTAGTGTATTGAGTGTGTCTTCTGGGGACGCCAGTAAGAAAAAGCGAATGCTAAATTCAGCGGTAAAGCGCCGCGTCATGGCGTTTAGTAATGCCATAGAAAGCGCGTGATGCTGAAGGCCATGAAGTCCCACATAATCGCCCATGGGCATAACGGCCCAACCTGAAATACCGTCATTCTCCATTGCGTTTTCTTCTGATTCTGGCGCCGCTTCTGTGGATTCTGGCACCAAGGAAGCAAGTAAAATCTGTCCAGCGTGTTCAAAATTTTCAGGAAAATAACGTTCCATGGCGCTGGTGATTTGCTGTGAGCGAGCTTTTAACTCTAATGTATCAAGTTGATGGCTGGCTGTGGCAATGAACCCTTGTTTATCAAAACCCGTCCAATGACGGTGAAAATTCTCTGCCATTTTATGTATCAAGGCGTCATTAAAAAGATTCTTAAAGGGTTCTGACATGCGCGTTTTTCCTTTCTAGAGGCGGCTGGGCAATAGCATAACGTTATCCGTTCATGGTGTCAGTGCTTGTCAGTATAAAACTCATATTCATAAAAAAGGCCGCCCATTTTGATTTTGGGCGGCCATGGCAAGATGATGTCTTTTGCTGTTGTTGCTTTTATTGTTGGTTTACTTTTGCCATCAATGCCTCGATTTCTTTATGGCGGCCCATATCGGCAATGGGACGGTCTGGTCTTGGGGCGGCTTTTTTGGCGATGTCTAGATGTTGTTTGGCGCCCTGATAATCACCATCGTCGTATAAAAATTCCGCAAGAAAATAGTTGCTGTCGATGCCCGTCGGGTTCAGTTTATAGGATTGCACAAGGAGCTCTTTGGCTTTTTTGTCGTTCCCAAAGCCAATCGGCCAACCGGGTACTTTATGGTACAGCACCCCTAAACTGGTCATGGCAGAACCCGATAACGCTTTTGGATTGATACTCATGGCGGATTCGAATGATTTTTTTGCGGCTTCTGCTAAGGATAACGCGCCTAATCCGCCTTTTGCGCCTGCTGTGCTGGATTGAATAATACCCAGCCAAATCAGATCGTCTGGGTTGTTTGGTTCAGCATTAACCAGAGCTTGTGCTTTGATAGCAAGGTCGTTAAAGGCCGCTTCTTTGGCATCATCGCCTTCAATTTGGTAATTAATGTGTGCCCATTGTTGTTGAATCTCTAATAGGCGCGAGGTATCTGCCGCCCAAGTAGAAGAAATTAAACCGAAAGTCAGTAAGCCAGCCGTGATGAATGATTTCATGATAATACCTCTTGTGCAGTGTGCTTGACGTCTTTTTCAGGACGTAAAAAGCGTTTAATAATGGGAAGTTTTTTAAACAGAGCCTTGTCCACAATGTGTGGAAAAGCGCCGTTAATTTTGACAAAGAGCGTTTCTGGAAAGCCGACAAACTGCCTAGCATGACCTTTTTCGAGTTGTTGAATTAAGGCTTGAGCAACGTTTTCTGGCGAATCGACGTGATTCCCCAGTGCATTGTTCATCGCCATGGCCTGATCGCTGTTAATGCTGGTGGCGGTTGCCCGTGGGGCAAAGTAACTCACATGGACATTCGTATCTGCTAATTCGCGGTATAGGGCTTCGGTAAATCCACGTAGGCCAAACTTGCTGGCGCAGTAGACAGATTGTCCTGCGAAACCAATGCTGCCAAAGGCGGAGCCAACATTCACCAAGTAAGACGGTGTCGTCGCTGATAAATGATGTTTTTGCAAATAAGGTAATACCGTTTGAGTCAGTAAGATCGGAGCCAATAAATTGGTCTCTAAGGTGTCTACAATGGTGGCTTCATCGGTGTCCTCTAAAAGAGAGAACTGACCAATTCCTGCATTGTTAATCAGTATACTGATAGCGTTGGATTCCGCCGCAAAGCAAATTTTTTCACGGCCTTGTATGGTGGTGATGTCCGCCACGAGTATCTTATGCTCGCCAGGCAGCGACTGACTGAGGGCTTGTAAGCGCGATTCACTTCGACCTTGCAGAATCAAACATACACCTTTGTTGGCTAAGGCTTGCGCGATGGCTTGGCCTATGCCGCCCGTCGCGCCCGTTAATAAACAGGTTTGTTGTTGCCATTGCATCATATCTCTCCTATGCCGCATCGGCTTGAGCGGTTTCATGGTCTAGCTCGCGGAAAATATTGGCGTACAATTTAAAAAACATTTTTGCGCTGTGAATGATCTGATCTTGCTCGTGTTTGTCGGTAATTTTATTCATTAGATTTTCAAAAAAGACGATATGTTCTTGATCCAATGAGCCATGTGAACGCAAGTAGCTAAAGGCATTCGCTGGTAGGTCGAGTTTGTTTTTGATTTGTCCTGCGGCGTTGTCCGCCAAAGCAATGCTGGTGCCTTCTAGCACGAACACCATGCCAAAAAAGCGCAATGGATTAATACGATTGACCGCATCATAGGCGTATGCAACCATTAATTCTGTTGCCGATGCGGGTTGGCTTTTGCGAACGGCTTCTTTATCGGCACCGCAAGCAGCGATGTCGTTTAGGATCCATTCTTGATGGCCCATTTCTTCTTCAATGTATTCACCAACGGCTTCTCGTAACCATTCTTTTTCTTCCGGTAGACGACTGCCTACCGCCATCAATAATGGCACTGTGTGTTTGACGTGGTGATAAGCTTGCGTCAAAAAATCGACGTAGTTTGTTAAGGTAATCTGGCCATGGAAACAACGCTGAATAATAGGCGAGGTCACCAAGTACTGTCTTTCAGCTAGGGTTTCTTGTTGTAGGCGTTGGTAAAGAGTCATAGTGTTGCTCCTGATGCAGTGCTTAATGGTGAAAGTGTGTCTGTGTAGAGAGATTCAATTTGGTCGGAAAAATGTGCCAAGATTTTGTCTCGAATCGGTTTTCCTGTGGCGGTGACCATGCCCGGAATCGTCATCAATGGTTGCGTTAGTGGAAGCCAAGTGCCAATGCGGGCGTAATCTGGTAGTTGCTGATTGACCATTGAAATCGCTTGTTGGATCTGGTCTTCAGTGATATGCGCTGCCACAGGGCTAAGTAAGGCGCCGCAATAAGGTTTTGCTTCACCAAACACTAAGGCTTCGCGGAAATACCCTGTCGCCATAAGTTCAGCTTCTACCCATTCTGGTGACAAGTTGCGACCAAACGAGTTAATGATGATGTTCTTCTGGCGGCCATCAATGCTTAAGAAGCCATTGTTTAAGCTGACCAAGTCACCAGTGCGTACTTCTTGTGGATAAAAACTGTCGGGTTGATTGAGGTAACCAAGGAAAAGGTTGCCGGTGATTACCAGTTCGCCTTGCTCAATGTGTAGTTGATTGTGAGGTAATACGGCACCTGCGGAGGTTTGATCCTGTTGTGCTGGTGTATTTAACGACACCACAGACGCGCATTCAGACAAGCCGTAGCCTTGATAAACAGGCAAACCAAGAACGTGCGCTTTTTGCACCAAACCTGCTGCGACTTTACCGCCACCAACGGCGATAAATCGCAAAGAGGTCGGCGGTTTCCAGCCTTGCAAGCAAGCGCCCACAAACAGCGAAAGTAACTCTGGAACCAAAATTAAACTGGTCGGTTGCTGCTGGCTGATCAATGTCAGTAACTGATGTGGCTGAGTCAAACGGCTGCCACTAAAACCACGCTCTTCTTGGCTGGCTAGAATGATAGTTCCGCCTACCAAGAGCGGCGAATACACTCCTGCGATGTTCTCAAGCAAGGTCGCTAATGGGAGCAAACATAGATGACGAACCTCTTCTAACGCCACGGCGTCTGCAATCGAGCGGGCGACATTGAGCTGTGCTTCGTTGCTCAAACAAACACCTTTTGGTTGCCCTGTGGTGCCTGAAGTGAAGGTGATTTTATGAGTTCCAGCCGGAATAGTGGGCGAATGATTCACCGTTAAACGAGTGACATCCACGCCATCAAATGGACTGTTTGTTGCGTCTGGGTTTGCTGGTGTGCTCCTGTTGCTGAGACGGTTGTTAGTGTGTGTCAGCATGAGTTCAATGGCGCTTTCATTGAGCAAATGAGCGGTTTGTTGGGCGCTGAAAAAGCTGGGGACTGGCACGCAGCATAGTTCTGCAGCTTGGCAGGCCAAATCAAACAACACCCATTCAATGGTGTTATCCATGGTGATCGCCACACGAGACACTTGCTGTGCTAATAGCCAGTTTTTACGAGCAGACACGGCATTGGCTAGCTCTTGATAGGTTAGCTGTTTGTCCTGTTGCATTAGGGCGACTTTATTAGCCCATTCAGGTGAAGAGAAATACCACATTATGCGTTCCTTAGCTGTAGCAATAAATGTTGAAAGTTGGCTTGGACCAGATCCATTAAGGCTTCCAGTTCTGGCTGTTGCAGGGCAAGGGCGACGGCTTTTTTTACGTCCAAAAACATGACCTTGGGATTGTTGTCGTAATAGCTGCCCCATTGCGTTCCGTCATCCTGTAGTAAGGCTGGGTTGGCGTCTGCTAAAAAAGTCAGTGGTAATTTCAGCTTACCAAGCAGTTGACGTACCTTATCTGTGCCAGCAAAGACCAAATAATTCACCTCAGACAGATACAGCCCCATGACCACCGTCATTAACAATGGCAAGGTAAAACGTTGGTTTTGACTGTACAGATTGCCCAATTCCGCTACATTTGTTCGTTCTGTCCAAATGCCGTGTTTTTGCAGGCTCTCGGTAATCGACATGGGCAAATATTGTTCGACAAACAATGGCTGAGTACCACGGCGAACCCCCATAACGGCTCTTAGCCCTTGTGCCCTGATACCAAGCAGAATGGGCATAAACGTATTGATGTCTGCTTGATATTTTTTCGCAAAACCGTCTTTTACGAAGTTCTCTAAATCACGTCGAGTACCACCGTCCATGCTGGCGGCAACAAATTCATAGGGCATGGTCGGTGTCGCGACTTTGTTCCGCTGAAGGTTGGTATGTACTGAATCTGAAGGCTGCATAATGGGATACCCCTTAATTTATATAGCTTCAGATTAGAGGCTTAGCATTAAGGGAACCTTATGACTGATTATTTTTTATGAATTTTCATGAAAAATAATCAGTCTGATTTTAAAAGATAAAAATCTATTTAAATCATGTGGTTATGTTTTATTTTCTGAGAAAGCGTAAGCTTGTTTTGATGTTCAAAAAGCGCGTTTTCTTAAGGTTCCTTAAGAAAACGGCTGCGCTGTTATGGTGGGATTCACTGTTTTTTTAATTATTTGGCTCATTGGGTGGAAAAGGTTGGGATACTTTACTTATTTCCATGGCATGAACAGCCTTGCCTAAAAGGCATGGATACCTTCGAATTATTCCGCTTTTTCGATGTTTTCTTGAGGCTTAACATCGTTTTATTTTAATGATGATGTGAATAACTCACTAAGAAGGTATGGATGGAAGCGTGTGATTTAAATGCCGCTGAGGCGCGTCGATTGATGGCGCAAAAGTCGTTGTCTGTGATGGAGCTAGCACAAAGCTGTATTACACGAATGAATGCAGTGAATCATGCCGTGAACGCGATCGTTGCTTGTGATCCAGACGATTTAATGGCCCAAGCAAAGCAAGCTCAAAAAGCCATCGAGAAAGGCAAGTCGTTGGGGGCGTTACATGGTTTGCCACTGGGCGTAAAAGACATGGTTGACCTTAAGGGGTTCCCAACAACGTTCGGTAGCACAATTTACAAAGATAACATGGCTACATCGGATGACCCAATGGTCGCACAGTTACGTCAGGCTGGTGCCTTGCCATTAGGCAAAACCAATAACCCAGAATGGAGCGCAGGGGGTAATACGCGCAATGCCGTGTATGGTGCCACCGCCAATCCCTTTGATGTAACACGTTCAGCGGCGGGATCGTCTGGTGGTTCAGCGGTGGCGTTGGCGTGTGGCATGATATCACTCGCCACCGGATCCGATACAGGTGGCAGTTTGCGTAACCCAGCGGCTTTTTGTGGTGTGGTGGGTTTTCGTCCGTCCCCGGGTGTGGTGCCGGGACACAGTCGGCCGATTGGCCTAATTCCTTTGCCAACCAATGGACCAATGGCACGCAGTGTGGAGGACATTGGCTTGATGTTGTCACAAATGATTCGTCCTGATCGCCGTGATCCTTGGGTGTCTGTGGTGGAAGGTTGTGGACAACACAACGCCGATGCTTATCGTTGCTTACCGGACTTCGATCTGAGTAGCGCGAAAGTGGCGTTTACCAATGATTTTGGTTTTGCTATGACGGAAAACCTGATAAAGGAATCTTTCCAAGAAAAAATCGATAAGTTTGGCTCCGTATTCGCCCAATGTGACAATGCTCACCCCAGCTGTGACCATGCTGATCATATTTTTGCTGTGCTAAGGGCGCTTAATTTTTCGGGTCATCACCGTGATTTATCTCACCAATACCCAGGTCAAATGGGGCCGAATATTCTGATGAACATTGCTGAGGGGGAGTCTTATAGTGCCTTAGATGTGGTGAGTGCACTGAACAAACAAACCATCATGTATCGTGCGTGGCAGATGTTTTTCGAAGAATATGACTTTATCCTTGCACCAACCACAACCATTAGTCCGCGAGATTGGCATGAACTTTACCCTGAGAAGATTGATGGCAAGTCGACACAAAGCTATTATCACTGGCTTTCTATGGCGTATGCCTCGACTTTAACAGGGCATCCGTCTGTGACTTTGCCTGTTGGCCGAGACAAAAATAATATGCCGTTTGGTTTACAGATTATTGGCCGACGAGGCGACGATTTATCCACCTTGGCATTTGCTAAATCGTTAGAAGCCTTGTTAGAAAAAACGCCCGATCTAGGGCGTCCAAGGGTTGATATTGCTATGTTGTCTGGCTTGCCTGCGTTGAAGAATGCGGATGGTTTCATGGGCTTCTAATGTACAGGCACTTTTTTATGGAGTAGGTAAGTGACTGATTATATTTCTAATTCTGTTGTGCAGTCGCTTATTGCGTTGCAGGAAATCACTTGGTTCAATCCGAGAAAAGTGCGTTTTGATCAAATTCAACCCAAGCTATCTCTGCAAATGTCAGACATGCTTGATGCGTCGGATCGACTCACGCGCTTTGCACCTTATCTTGCACAAGTCTTTCCCGAAACCGCAGTGACAAGCGGTATCATCGAATCGGAATTAAAAGCCATTCCTGCTATGCAGATTGCGTTGTCGGATTCGATGAATCTAGAAATCCCCGGCCGTTTAATGATGAAGTGCGACAATCAATTGCCGATTGCGGGCTCTATCAAGGCCCGTGGTGGCATATATGAGGTTTTGTTGCATGCGGAGCGTTTGGCACTCGCCAATGGCTTATTAAAAACCAGTGATGATTATCGAACATTTGATTCAGACTTGTTTCGAGGCTTGTTTGCACATCACCAGATTGTTGTTGGCTCAACTGGAAATCTTGGTTTAAGCATCGGCATTATGAGTGCCAAGCTGGGCTTTGATGTCACGGTTCATATGTCGTCTGATGCCCGTGAATGGAAAAAAGCCTTGCTGAGACGTAAAGGTGTCAATGTCGTGGAACATACGGCGGATTATGGGGTTGCTGTAGAGCAAGGACGACAAGAAGCCATGCAAAAGGACACCGCGTATTTTATCGATGATGAAGATTCGAAGTCGTTATTTCTAGGTTACAGCGTGGCGGCGTTACGTTTGCAAAAACAGCTAGTCGAGCAGGGTGTCAAAGTTGATAAAGACCATCCTTTGTTTGTCTATTTGCCTTGCGGTGTTGGTGGTGCGCCAGGTGGCATTACCTTTGGTTTGAAGCAAGTGTTTGGTGATCATGTACATTGTTTTTTTGCCGAACCGACTCATTCCCCTTGCATGGTATTAGGCATGGAAACGGGTTTACATAATGGCATTTCGGTACAAGAGCTGGGCATAGATAATCAAACTTGTGCCGATGGGTTGGCGGTTGGTCGGCCTTCAGCTTTCGTTGGCCCTATGATGGATTCATTGCTTAGCGGTGTTTACACAGTTTCTGATGACAATATGTATCGTCATTTGGCCATGCTTGTGGATGCAGAAAGCATTCCTGTGGAACCGTCTGGCGCCGCGGGTGTAAGCGGTATGCTGCGAGTGTTAACAGAAGGACATGATTACCTAACAGCTCACCAACTGGACGATAAAATGTCGCAAGCCACGCATATTATGTGGGCAACAGGCGGTGACATGGTGCCGGAAGAAGAAAGACAAGCCTATTATAAAAAGGGCCAAACCTTGCTTTCTTAAAGCGCATTTGTTTTCTTTGGCTTTTCTTTTATTTTAATAGGGGCAGCGGCGCTTTTAAGAAAGCGCTGAGTGCCTGTCTTGAATGTTTTCTTCATGCTGCATTTTTTCAATCATGTAATTTAAAAATACTCTTACGGCAGCGGGTAATGTTCTGCCTGAAAGGGTTTGCACCTCAATGTTGCGTATGTCCATGCCTCGGTCACGAATGGGGATAGCGACCAGTTCGTTAGCCGCCAGTTGATGGCGCATGGATATTTCTCCCGCAAGGTGAACACCGCCTTCATAAGTGGTAAAGCGGTTTAATGTCGCCATGTTGTTGGAGACTAAAACAGGATCGAATAATAGATTCAAACGACTGCAACAGATATCAAACAGTTGTCTTACTGTTGTGTTTTCTTCTGGCAAGGCAATCGGGTAGGGCTGTAATTGTGCAAGGGTGACGGTTTTTTTGTTTGCCAATGGATGGTTTGGGTGGACAACTGCAACGACGGGTGAGGGTTGTCGATAAGCGACTTGGATGTCTTTAGCGGGAGACAAATTTAAAGTTACACCTATGTCAGCATCGCCATGACTAACACGTCGAGATACTTCCGCAGGTGAGCTGACATTGATGTGAAAATGAATGCCTTCGTGTTTTTTTCGAAAATTTGCAATGTTACGTGGTAAGAATTCCATCGCAAAACCTTCTGAACAGGAGATATTTACATGGCCTCTATTTAGCCCTTCTAAAGCAGCAATTTCTGACACAACTCTGTCCGATTCTAGTGCGTTCTTACGTGCATACACGGCTAACATTTCACCCGCTGCACTCAATTCCATGCCGCGAGGGCGGCGTTCAAACAGGGTTGTACCAAGAATATCCTCTAGGCTATTTATCTGCCTACTTATTGCGCTGGCTGCCACATTTAGGTGCAAAGATGCTTCACTAATAGAACCATACCTGGCAACTTCTAAAAAATAGCGTAGAGCGGTGTCTTGTAAGCGTAATGCGGCTTTCATCGTGTTTTTTCCTGCATTTTATCGACTATTAGTAGCTTTTATTGAATTTTATGATTCTTGTTATTTCGCCACAGTCATGCTTTTTTGGCAACGATTCTTTGCATTTTTTTTAATTGTGGCAAGGGTTGTTTTTGCATAGTGTGAATGAAAGTTGCATTGCGTGAATATCAAATCAACAGGGCTTAAAAGGAACGAAACGATGAAAAAATTCAGTCAGAATAAGTTTGCTCTATTACCCGTATTAAACTGTGCTCCACATAAAACTCTGGTCAGTACGCTGGTAGCGTGTTCTTTGCTTGGTTTGGCTGTGCCAGCATTGGCGAATAAAGCGAATGATACCTTGGTGTACGCGGTGGGGCTTGAACCAGAAAATGTTAGTCCTTATCACAACAATGTGCGAGAAGGGATCATTTTGTCTCATCTGGCTTGGGATACGTTAATTTATCGTGACACTCAGACGGGTGAATACAAGCCATTATTGGCAACCAGTTGGAAATGGGAGGACCCTACACATTTGTTGTTTACGTTACGTCAAGGCGTAACCTTCCAAAATGGCGATGCGTTTAGTGCCGATGACGTGGCTTTCACCTTTAATTATGTGATATCGCCTGAGTCTAAAATCGTCACACGTCAAAATGTCGACTGGATTGAGCGCGCTGAAAAGGTCGATGATTTCACAGTACGCTTGGTGTTGAAACAGCCTTTCCCAGCGGCGCTAGAATACTTGTCTGGCCCGACACCGATTTATCCTGAAAAATATTTTAACTCTGTTGGTATTGAAGGCTATGCCAAAGCACCAATTGGTACAGGTCCTTATAAAATTACCGAAGTATTGAGTGGTGAAGGGGCGAATCTAGAGCGTTATGAAGGCTACTTTGAAGGTGGTCCAATTAAGAAACCAGCCATTGGTAAAATTCAATTTAGAGTCATTCCCGATCCGGATGCGCGTCTTGCCCAGTTGATGACTGGTGCGGTGGATTGGACGTGGCGTGTGCCGTCTGACCAAGCGGATGAAATGAAGATGATGCCTAATTTGCAAGTGGTGAGTTCAGAAACCATGCGAGTCGGTTATTTGGCAATGGATACCAGCAGCGAAGCATTAAAGGATTCGCCATTCCGAAATAAGCTGGTTCGAGAAGCCGTGAATCATGCTATTAACCGTGATGATCTGGCGAACGAGTTGGTACGAGGCGGAAGTCGAGCCATTTATACGCCTTGTTTTCCTTCACAATTTGGTTGCGACGTGTCGGCCGCGAAAAAGTTTGACTATGACCCAGCTAAGGCCAAAGCCTTATTGGCAGAAGCGGGCTATCCAAATGGTTTTGAAACCGATTTTTATGCCTATCGAGACATGGATTTGGCAGAAGCGGTATTAGGCAATCTGCGAGCCGTCGGTATTACGTCTAAGATGCACATGTTGACCTATGCAGCATTACGTAAAGAGCAACGTTCAGGAAATGTTCCGTTGGCATTTCAAACATGGGGCTCTTATTCGGTGAACGATGCCTCTGCCATGACCAGTGTGTATTTTAATGGTGGTGCGGATGACATGAATCGTGACGAAGAGGTAATGGCCTTAGTCGACGCAGCGGACACCAATGTGGACCCTGAAGTCCGTAAGAAAAATTACAGCGAAGCGATTAAGAAAATTACCGAAGCGGCTTATTGGGCGCCCATGTTCTCTTATTCAAGTAACTATGCCTTTAGTAAAGAATTGAACTTCACACCTTATCCTGATGAATTACCGCGCTTTGTCGAATCAAGCTGGAAGTAATGTGTAAGACGCTTACTGCACAAGTGCGGTAAGTGTCGCTGGCTTCTTTAGCAACAAAGATTCAAAGACGGTTGTGGAGTTTTTTATGTTGGTATTTATATTTCGCCGGTTGCTGGTGGCATTCAGTGTGGCGATCACCGTTTCGGTTGTGAGCTTTATGTTGTTGCATTTATCAGGTGATTTGGCTATTTCGATTGCTGGCCCTGAGTCTACTGCTGCACAAGTTGAGCAAATTCGTATCGACTTTGGTTTGGATAAGCCCATGGTCTATCAATACTTTGATTGGCTTTGGGGGGCCGTGCAATTGGATTTCGGACGCTCCTATTATTTCCAAGACACTGTGATGGGACTGATCAGTGAACGCTTACCCGTGACGCTAACCTTAGGCGCTTTGGCTTTGGGCTTAGCCACCGTGATTGCGATTCCGTTGGGTGTCATTGCTGCGATCAAACAAGATACTTGGATTGACCGTTTGGCATTAACCATCGCGGTGATTGGTCAAGCCATGCCAAGTTTTTGGTTTGCGCTTACGCTTATTGTGATCTTCGCTGTGAATCTGCAATGGTTGCCTGCGGGGGGGAATGAATCTTGGCAACACTTTGTTTTGCCTGCCATTGCACTGGGTTACTACGCCATGCCAGCGATGATGCGTTTAACGCGTACTGGCATGTTAGAAGTATTGAATTCCGATTACATCCGCACCGCTCGATCCAAAGGTTTGAATGAATCCACTGTGATTTTTAAGCACGCATTGCGCAATGCGGTGATTCCTGTTGTGGCTTTAGCAGCGGTTGAATTAGGTTTTATGCTTGGTGGGTCTGTGGTCATCGAATCGGTATTTTCTTTAAAAGGTTTGGGCCAGCTCGCATGGGATGCGATTACCCGTAATGACTATCCAGTAGTGCAAGCCGTGGTGTTGATTATTGCGGTGTTTTATATCCTGTTAACTTTTCTAGCGGATGTGATCAACGCCATGCTTGATCCACGTTTGCGTGTCCGCTGAGGTGTTTACTATGTCTGTTTCAAACTTGTCGAAAGCACAGCTTTTATTACCGGCTGTTCCTGAGTGGCGCCGTATGATGAATCGTTTCCTCGGTCATCGTGGTTTGCTAATGGGGTCGATTATTCTGGGACTGATCGTGGTTCTGGCGATTTTAGCACCTTGGTTGGCACCTCATGATCCTTATCTACAAAATATTTCACAGCGTATGATTCCACCCGTTTGGCACGAAAAAGGCTCGTGGGAACATGTTTTTGGCACCGATAAATTGGGGCGAGATTATCTCAGTCGCTTGCTTTACGGAGCACGAATTTCCTTGACGATTGGTTTGTCAGCGGCGCTTATTTCTGGGCTAATTGGCACGACATTGGGTGTGCTGGCAGGCTATTTCGGTGGCCGAGTCGATGCGGTGATTAGTTACATTATTACCACGCGTTTGGCCATGCCGGTTGTTCTTGTGGCGTTGGCTATGTCGGCTTTAGTCGGTGGTTCTTTACAAATGGTGATCATCTTATTGGGCTTGTTGTTGTGGGATCGATTTGCTGTGGTAGCGCGTTCCACCACTCAGCAATTGCGCGATGCTGAATTTATTGCATCGGCCAAAGTGTTGGGGGCATCAACAACTTATATTTTAGTGCGTGAATTACTACCCAATATATTAAGTGCGTTAATTGTTGTGATGACCTTGGAGATGGCCCATGCCATCTTGCTAGAAGCGACCTTGTCCTTTTTAGGCTTGGGCGTTCAGCCGCCCATGCCCTCTTGGGGATTAATGATCTCTGAAGGTAAAGCCTATATGTTTTTTAAACCCTGGGTCATTGCGATTCCCGGTATGGCGCTGATGGTGTTGGTATTGGCGATTAACTTAGTAGGCGATGGCTTGCGTGATATGAACGCACCAGAAGGCCGGAATTGAGGCCAGAGGAGACATGATGAAGCGAATACTCGACGTGAAAAATTTACAAGTCAGTCTGCCAACGCCAAGTGGCAATTTGCGTGCGGTGCGTGGTATCGATTTGCAGGTAAATAAAGGTGAAATGCTCTGCATTGTAGGGGAATCTGGTTGTGGTAAATCCATGACGTCTATGGCGTTGATGGGCTTATTGCCAAAGCGTGCAGAAGTGACCGCTGAGACAATGCATTTCGACGGAATGGATTTGTTGTCTTTATCGAAAAAAGAGCGTAATCAAGTACGCGGTATGCGCATGTCGATGATTTTTCAAGAGCCAATGACTTCACTGAACCCTTCTTATACCTTGGGTAATCAGCTTTGTGAAGGCATTATCAAACATAAAAAAGTCAGTAAAGACGAAGCCAAAAAACGCGCAGTGTATTTATTGGAGCGTGCTGGCGTGCCTTATCCAGAAAAGCGTTTAGATCAATATCCGCATCAATTATCGGGCGGTTTGCGTCAACGGGTGATGATCGCCATGGCGTTAATGTGTGAGCCAGATTTGATCATTGCCGATGAGCCAACCACAGCATTGGACGTGACGATTCAAGCGCAGATATTGCGATTGATTCGTGAGCTGCAACAGGAGTTTGGCACCGCCGTTATTTTTATTACTCATGACCTTGGTGTGGTGGCGCGCATCGCAGATCGCGTGGCGGTGATGTACGCCGGACAAGTGGTGGAAACCGCTTCCGCGCAAGATTTGTTTGCTGATCCACAACATCCTTATACCAAGGGCTTGCTTAATTGTATTCCGATTCCTGGCAAAACCTTACCGGGCAGTCATCTAGAGTCTATTCCGGGCGTGGTGCCGAGTTTAATTGGTGAACTAAAAGGCTGTGCGTTTGAAAACCGTTGCAATGCCTCGACTGGTGAGTGTTGTTACCGTTCACCTAGCTTGGAAAATCATCTGGGTTCAGCGGCCCATCAAGTACGTTGTCCGATTGCGACGGCGTCATTTCAGGAGGCGGTGTAATGGCGGAATATGCTTTAGAGTTAACGAATTTGTCCCGTCATTTTCATCTTAAAAATGGCGCCTTTAAAGAGCCAACATTACTAAAAGCAGTGGACGGCATTTCATTGCGCATTCGCCCAGGAGAAACCTTGGGTTTGGTGGGGGAATCTGGCTGCGGGAAAAGCACCTTGGCGAAAATGATTCTAGGTTTATTAGAGCCGACCGATGGTGATGTGTTGATTAATGACAAGATGCGAGGGGCAAGCTCGCGTTTGTCTATGTCGCGCCAACTTCAGCCCATTTTTCAAGATCCTTATTCGTCTTTGAATCCACGTAAAACCATTGAACAAATCATTCGTTTGCCCTTGCAGTTACATAAAATTGGCGACGCTAACAGTCAGCAAAAAGCGGTGAAAGACATCAGTGATTTGGTGGGCTTACCTGAGCGCTTATTAAAAAATTATCCGGGGCAATTGTCAGGAGGTCAGAGACAACGTGTTGCTATTGCACGTGCCTTGATCCTTAAACCTAATATCTTGGTGTGTGATGAACCAACGTCAGCACTGGATGTGTCCGTGCAGGCGCAAATTCTTAACCTATTGATGGATTTAAAAAAAGAACTCGGGCTGACGTATTTGTTTATCAGCCATAACCTTGGCGTAGTGGAACATTTGGTGGATCGAGTGGCGGTGATGTATCGCGGCAAAATTGTCGAACAGGGCACCCGAGAAGACATCTTCCAAAATGCGCAACATCCTTATACCCAAGCCTTGTTGTCTTCTGTTTTAACGCCGGAGCCGGCTTTGGGGTTGCCTGAGGTGTTGGATTCAAGCGCGTGGAATCAAGCTTCGTAAACGTTATTTAAGGAACAAAAAATGAGTCGCCAATCTACTATTCAAGGTGCGGAGTTTTACTTTGACTCCGGTGCTTTTCTTTCGGCGTTAGAACAGCGTGTTAGCGTTCACAGTGAGAGCCAAAATCACGACGCTTTTGATCAGTTACACGCCTATTTGCAAGACATTATTATGCCTGAGCTTGCTTCTTTGGGTTTTCATTCACGTATTGTTGCCAATCCAGCGACCGAAGCAAATCAACCGGGTTCTTGGCCATTTTTGATCGCGGAGCGAATCGAAGATCCAGCTCAACTAACGCTGCTGACATATGGTCATGGCGACGTGGTACGCGGTTATGATGATCAATGGAAAGCTGGATTGTCACCATGGAAAGTCGTGGTGGATGGCGACCGTTGGTATGGCCGAGGAACAGCGGACAACAAAGGTCAGCACACTATTAATTTTGCGGCTTTGAAACAGGTTATTGATGCGAAAAAAGGCAAGCTGGGCTTCAACGTTAAAGTGATTTTGGAAATGGGCGAAGAGGCAGGTTCACCCGGATTGGCTGAGCTGTGCGAGCGTCATAAAGAGGAACTGACGGCGGATTTATTTATTGCCTCTGATGGGCCACGATTAAGTGCTGGGCATCCGACGATTTTCCTTGGATCTCGCGGTGGATTTAATTTTGAGATGAAAGTGTTGTTGCGCGATGGGGCTCATCATTCTGGTAATTGGGGTGGGTTACTAAGCAACGCTGGCACGCGTTTGGCTCATGCTTGGGCGTCTATGGTGGATGCCAAAGGTAAAATTTTGGTCAAAGGTTTGTTGCCGGCGCGTTTGCCTGAATCTGTCCGAGCTGCTTTAAAAGACATTCCGGTGGGCGAAGGGGCGAATAGTCCAGTCATTGATCCTAATTGGGGCGAACCCGATTTAACGCCAGCCGAACGCGTCTTTGCCTGGAACACGTTAGAAATGTTGGCGTGCAAAACAGGAAATCCAGAGATGCCTGTCAATGCAATTCCCGGTTACGCTAGCGCTCATTGTCAGCTGCGTTTTGTGGTCGAAAGCGATAGCCAACACTTTTTACAACATATTCGTGACCATCTTGATGGTCATGGTTTTAGCGATGTGGAAGTCACTGATAGCGGCCATACGATGGAAGCGACACGTCTTGACCCTGAAGATCCTTGGGTAGATTGGGCTTTGGGTTCTCTTGCACAAACAACGGGCAAGAAGCCGGTGTTATTGCCTAATCTAGGCGGCTCGTTACCAAACGATGTATTTGCCAATATTCTGAATTTACCCACCGTTTGGGTGCCACATTCTTACCCTGCATGCAGTCAACATGCGCCAAATGAACACGTATTAGCGCCGGTGTGTCGTGAGGCCTTGCAAATTATGACAGGGCTTTTTTGGGATTTATCTGAACAAGGTGCCACGATTCAGGCAAAACGTTAAGGAGAACGACATGACATTAGCGACAGTGAAAAGGGTCAACAATAGCGGGCTTGCGCCTTATGCGGATTTACTCTGTGATTGGCTTGCCACTCAAGAAAACGAGATGATTCAGTGTCTGCAAGAATTAGTGGATACCGATTCAAACAGCTATGACAAAGAAGGCGTGGATGCGGCTGGACAGTTAATGGCGTCTTGGCTGGAAGCTGATGGTATCGAATGTCGCTGGCATAAATCGGTTAGTTCAGGGGATGTACTGGAGGCTCGGATTGGTTCTGGATTTGGTAAAAAAAATTCACAGCCTGCTATTTTTTTGATGGGTCATCGGGATACGGTTTTTCCAAAAGGTACGGTAGCAACTCGAGGTTTTACTCGTGACGGCATGACCGCCTTTGGGCCGGGGGTGGCGGACATGAAGTCTGGCTTGGTGCTAAATTGCTTTGTGCTAAGAGGCTTGCAGTATTTGTTGAATAACTCTGATATCGATGAATTACCTCACCCGGTTGTTGGCTTATTTACTGGCGATGAAGAGATTGGTTCTCCAGAAGGTCGTCATGTCATTCAGCAAATAGTGAAAGGCGCAAAAGCCGTGTTTAATGCTGAGCCCGGCCGTATCAGTGGCAACGTGGTGTCGGCTCGAAAAGGTGGGGCGAGCTTTGAGATTGTTGTCAAAGGTAAGGCGGCTCACTCTGGTGTGAATCATGCGGACGGTGCCAGCGCTATTGGGGGCTTGGCCCTTATCATCACTGAGCTGCATGCATTGACCGATTATGGAACGGGAGTTACGACCAATGTTGGCTTGATCAGTGGTGGTATGTCTTCTAATACGGTGGCGGCTGAGGCTAAAGCGAAATTGGATTTACGCTACATCACGAAAGAGCAAATGGTGGAGGCGATGGATGCGATTCAGGCCATTATTGATATGCCTAGATTGCATGGTGTGACAGCTTCGGTGCGCTTGATATCGGCGTTTCATCCGTTTGAGTCAAATATGAGTGCTGCGTTATTAGCGCACTATCAGACACAAGCCGAGTCATTGGGGTTTTCAGTTGAAGGGGAGTTTACCGGAGGCTGTTCCGATGCGGGTTTTACCTCGTCTATGGGGGTTCCGACTTTGTGTGGAACGGGGCCGGTGGGGGCGAAAATGCACACCGAAGGAGAATTCTGTTTGCTGGATACCTTCGTGCCTCGCACTCAAGCGGTTGCCAAGAGTATTTTGCTTTTGCTGTAAAGGATCGAATCTAATGGAGAAAAATCATGCTTCACCCAATTGAAACTAAGTTGGCACCTTCTGAATCTGATGTTTGTTCACAAGCGATAAAATCTGGTAACTGGGCGTTTTTATCTGGACAGATTCCTCTCATAGCTGAAACTAATGCATTGTTGCAAGGCTCGATTGCCGAACAAACGGCTCAGGTTTTTCATAACTTAAGTGTCGTGGCAATGGCTTCTGGTGGTTCACTTGAACATGTGGTGAAACTCACTCTTTATTTAAAAGACATGTCGAACCTCGCGGAATTCAACAGGGAAATGATTAAACACCTGAATTCACCCCTGCCTGCAAGGGTCGTTGTCTCGGTAAAGGGTTTACCTATGGATGCCGAGATGCAAGTGGATGCTATTATGATGATTCCAGATCCTGTTTGGGCACTTGCTGTTACCTGAGCGAAATGAATTCAAATCCAGCGTTGCCATTCCAACGTTGGATTGCGTTACCTCTCTTAGCCAAATCACATCAAACCAAAATACCTGTAGGCCGGTCTTTAGGCCGTCAAAAATCCGATCCCCCAAAACTCTTTATGCGCTAAAACTCGACAGAAAACCTGTAGACATGACTATGTCTACTACCATTCTCTGTAGGTTGATTTGTCGTTATTTTATTGCGTTTTTTATGTTGAGATATTCTTTCATTTTATTTGTTTTAGTTAATATGTTTTATTTATTAACTAGTAATTTATGGTTTTTTTTGTCAAAAATGATAAATATTAGAAAGCACCTTTCATTATTAATTCGCTAATCTTGTGGTCGTTAAAACGATACATTTTCATTGAAAAGGAACGACCACTATGAACCTGAAAAAATTTGAACGTTACCCACTTACTTTTGGCCCAACACCAATCGAGAAATTACAACGCCTGTCTGATCACTTAGGCAATATTGAGGTCTATGCGAAACGCGAAGACTGTAACTCTGGTCTCGCTCTAGGTGGTAATAAGCTTCGTAAATTGGAATACATAGTGCCTGACGCCCTTGCTTCTGGTGCGGATACCTTGGTGAGTATCGGTGGTGTGCAATCCAACCACACTCGTTTGGTCACCGCGACTGCTGCGAAAATAGGTATGAAATGTCGTTTGGTTCAGGAGAGCTGGGTGCCATTCGAAGACGCTGTGTATGACCGCGTTGGTAATATTCTGATGAGCCGAGTGATGGGCGCAGAAATCGATCTTGTGAACGATGGTTTTGATATTGGTATCCGTGAGAGTTGGAAAAACGCTATCGAAGATGTAAAAGCCAAAGGCGGTATTCCTTATCCTATACCAGCGGGTGCATCTGTGCACAAATACGGTGGTTTGGGATATGTGGGGTTTGCTGAAGAAGTGCGTGAGCAAGAGAAGGAGCTAGGCTTCAAGTTCGATTATATTGTGGTTTGTACGGTAACTGGGTCGACTCATGCCGGTATGGCGGTTGGTTTTGCGGCCGATGGTCGCTCAAAAAATGTGATTGGGATAGATGCCTCAGGAACGCCTCAGCAAACACGAGATCAGGTATTGGCTATTGCCAAAAATACGGCCGAGTTGGTTGAGCTAGGGCGTGAAATGACGGCAGATGATATCGTGATTAAGGAAGACTATGCTTATCCAGCCTATGGTGTGCCATCGCACGAAACCAATGAGGCGATTCGTTTGGTTGCACGTTTAGAAGGCATGATGACAGACCCAGTTTATGAAGGGAAATCCATGCAAGGCTTGATTGATTTAGCGCAAAAAGGCTTCTTCCCAGAAGGTTCGAAAGTACTTTACGCCCATCTCGGTGGTGTTCCAGCAATCAACGGCTATAGCTATATTTACCGTAATGGCTAACGGTTAATGAGTTATTAAACTTGTCAAAAAGGCTTCCTGGTGGAAGCCTTTTTTATTGCAATGAGTATGTTTGTGGAGGGATTTAGCATTGTTTTAACGCATTATCAAATACGAAAGCGGTCCACGAGTTTGCTTAACTGCTGTACATCATTGATCAGGCGGTTTTTGATATCGACAGCGGTTTGTGTGTATTCCACATTGGATGATGCGGTGTTGGTGACGCTATTGACTTGTTCTGCTATTTCATCAGCTTGTTGATTTTGCTCCTGAATGGAGATAGAGATTTGTTGGTTGGTATGACTCAAAATGTTGATAGATTCGATAATGGTGGTAAACATGTCAATGGTTTCTTGTGCTTGTTTCGAGACGCTTTCTGTGAGTGTCTGCGATGTTCGCATGACTTGTGCTGCATCGGCAGAACCTTTTTGAATACGCTCCACAGCGGTTTCTATTTCCAGAGTAGATTCATGTGTTCTGTTGGCTAGGTTGCGCACTTCATCGGCGACGACGGCAAAGCCTCGACCGGTTTCCCCAGCACGGGCGGCTTCAATGGCAGCATTAAGAGCCAATAGGTTGGTTTGCTCAGCAATGCCTCGAATGACATCCAGTATATTACCAATGTTTTGGCCGTCTGTTTCTAAGGTAGACACCACGGAAGAAGCTTTATCCATTTCGTCGACAACGTTGTGTAAGGACTTAAGGGTTTGAGACAGGTTATTTTGCCCCTTGGTAGAGTTAGTATTGGCTTCTATGGCCATGTCACCACACTTATTCGCATCAGCAGACACTTGGCTCAACGAATTGGTCATGACATTCACCGCGTTGGCAATGTCTTTTGTGCCTCGCTGTTGATGTTTGGACATTTTGTCGACTTGTTGCAAAGCGTTGTCTATCTGTGTGGCAAAACCTTGGGTTGATGAGACGGTGTTGGCAACTTGCTTAATCACTGAATGCACCAGTTCAATGAATCCGTTTAGGTTTCTAGCGACTTCGGCCATTTCGTCTTTGCCAGAAGCATCAAGACGAGTGGTTAAGTTGCCGTCAGCACGATTGAGGTTTTCTAAAACCGTTATCATTTGACGTAAAGGTTGAATAATAAGACGGTTCGCAGCAAAAGCGATAAAAATAGACAGAATCAATACAATGGCTAAACCGATTGTATTATTGAGCTTTACTGTATTGATGACATTTTCTAAGTTTGCCGCTCTGATTTCGACTTGGCTGTCACCTTCTTCTTCGAGCTTTTCAACGAAGGTTAGTAGCTTTTCGACGTGTTGATCAAATTCTGCAACGGCGCCGGTAGAGATCTCTGTATTATCGGACAGTATTCTGCCTTTCAGGGTCTCTAGCGTTGCTAAATAATTGTCCAGAGTGGTTAAGGCTTGTGTTCCCATTAAGCCTGAGTTTTTCATTCTGCCCAGGGCTTCAAGAGTGAATGCACTGGCTTCTTTCATCTTATTTCTAGCGTCAGTTAATGACATTTCGTTATTGATGAAGGCATCAAGGGTAATGATTTGTGATTGGATACCAATAGTGCCTTCCATCGCACCGTCAGCGGCATCCCAAGCGTTACCCGTAATAAAGGTGATTTCAGAGTTTAATTTGCTGATCGATAGCATGCCTAAAATAGCATTGCCTAGTACGATGACAACGAACAATAATATGCCTAAATATATTTTTACTTTTATTGTCATTACTTTGCTCCAAGTTGAGGGTGATGCTTACTGATATTAGTAGACAATGATTATTTATTCATTTTTTATCTGCCGCATTCTTATATGTGGCATGGCAATTTAAAAAGCCAGTGCCACGTTGTCTTTGACTTCTTTCATCACAAAAAAAGTACGTAGTTGTCTTACGCTTGGCAAGGCCAATAATTGATCGCTGTGTAGTTTATTAAAGTCGGCCATGTCTTTGACTCGGACTTTAAGAAAATAATCAAAATCGCCTGCGACTAAGTGGCAGTCCAGAATAAAAGGCAGCTTAGCGATGGCGCTCTCAAAGGTGGCAAAGCTTTCTTGTGTTGATCTGTCTAATACCACACCGACTAAGACTAATGCACTGCGTTCTACTTTGTCTGGGTTAATGATTGCACGTACTTCGCTGATGTAACCGTCTTTAAAAAGTTGATGCGTACGGCGATGACACGTCGCTGGGCTCACGTTGACCTGTTCGGCTAAATCCGCATTGGTGAGACGACCATCTTGTTGTAATAAGCGTAGAATTTTTTTATCAATTTTGTCCATAGACTATGCCTTACTGTTTTTTAACTGAGTAAAACGAAAGATTCTTTCTGAAATTATCAAAATGTTGAAATAGAAGAAATAGATAAATGGGTTTTGTGGTAAATCTATCAATAGGTTCGTTTTTTGTCTTTTAGATCAGTGTTCGGATCTTGCTCCTAATTCAACCAGGATGCTTTTTTCTGGTGCGAGCGGCTTTGTCTTAGCCGTGTTTTTTGTTTTAAAAATAAACGGATTGCGTTGTGGCTGAAAATATTTTTAATAGGTAAATCAATCGTATTATGAGTATTTAGGTGAGTATTACAGGTGCCTTTGTTTATTTGGCACCATACTTGCTTTAATTTAAGGGTTTCTGTGTTGTTTTAGGCACAGAAAACAAATTGGTCAACGTCGATCAGTTTGCTTATTGGCATCGTCGCCAGCTGCTGTTTTATCAGTAGCACTCGGTCAGGCTCCTTTAGAAAGGAGATAGCTGATGAGGGTGGCGTGTGCGCTTTTCTTCTCTCTTCTCTTTTTCTTTCTAAAAAAGCCATTTAATTCTCAGAATTTGGCCTTGTCATAAGCAAATAAAGTTCGAAAAAAACATTGCTATGGATTACTGAATCTTTTGGTTCTAGCCGCGCTAATGATCTGTATTTTGATGCGCTCTATTTCGTTTAAGGGTTTTACATTTAGGAGAAAGTGAATGAAAAAAATTGATGTCACTGAAGCAATTTTCGCGATGAAAAAAGAAAAAAATCTCAGTTGGGAGTCTATCGCGCAAGCCACTGGTATGACGGATGTCTGGATCACTTCGGCTTGTTTAGGAATGAATAGTTGTACTGAAGAGGTTGCTGAAAAGCTGGTAGCGTATTTGGGTTTACCTGCCGAAGCAAAATCCGTGCTGATGGAATATCCAACCAAAACATGGGATCAAGCGATTCCACAAGATCCACTTATTTATCGCTTGTATGAGGTGGTTGGCGTTTACGGTCCAACATTGAAAGAAGTAATTCAAGAGAAATTTGGCGACGGCATCATGAGTGCGATTGATTTTTCTATGACGGTCGATAAGGAAGAAAACCCTAAAGGCGATCGTGTGATTTTGACACTGAACGGGAAGTTTTTGCCATATAAATCTTGGTAATTATTTCTTTTCAAAAGTGAGTCTTAGGTAATTTTATAGATAAGAGGGCGTGAAAATGGCTTATATAGAACCAAGTGAATTTGTCACCAAAATGGTCGATGCGGGTGAGCAAAAAGTCTACATGTCGACAAAAGATACTATCATTCGTGCTTTTATGGCGGGTGCCATTCTGGGGTTGGCGGCAATCTTTGCGATTACCGTGGCGACTAAAACGGGCAGCCCATTGATAGGCGCGATTCTCTTCCCTGTTGGTTTTATCATGTTGTACTTAATGAAGTTCGACTTGTTAACTGGCGTATTTACATTAGTTCCTTTGGCTTTGTTTGATAAACGCCCAGGTGTAACGCCAGCGCAAGTGTTGCGGAACTGGGGGTTGGTTTTTATAGGCAACTTTGCTGGTGCGTTAACTACAGCATTTTTTATGTCATTTATTCTGACTTATGGCTACTCAACAGATGGTGGTGAGCTAGCCGCTAAAGTGAGTACGATAGGGGAATCTCGTACCTTGGGTTATCAATCCCATGGAGTGGGTGGCTGGTTTACCATCTTCATCCGAGGAATGTTGTGTAACTGGATGGTATCAATGGGCGTGGTTGGAGCGATGATTTCCACTTCTGCGGGAGCCAAAATGGCCGCCATGTGGATGCCTGTGATGCTATTCTTTTTCATGGGTTTTGAGCATTCTATCGTTAATATGTTTTTGTTCCCATTCTCTATGATCATGGGGGGGGATTTTACCTTCATGGATTATTTGATTTGGAACGAAATTCCAACTGTTTTGGGTAACCTTGCGGGTGGTTTGTTATTGGTCGGTTTACCGCTTTACCTTACCCATGTGAAAACATCTGCATCACGTAAACTCGCATAACGATCATTTTGCTAAATAAAGCTCTAGACTCTGCAAGTATTTGGTGCTTGCAGAGTTTTACTTTATTTAAGGGGATAGGATGAAGGCACTCTGCATCAACATCGGAAGCGCGACCAACAAGGGTGAAAAAGCCATTAACCAAGATAGTTTGGGCTGTCAGATCCCTATAGAGCCGCTGCTCACCACCAAAGGCATTGCTCTTGTTATCGCCGACGGCATCAGTTCTAGCCCAGTGAGCCATATCGCTAGTGAATTCGCTACTACGCGTTTTTTAGACGATTTTTACCACACTTCGGACGCGTGGTCGGTGAAAACATCTGGCGAAAAAGTCATTCACTCCATCAATGCCGCTCTGTATTCTCAAACCCAAAATGGCCCCAGCCGATTCGATAAAGACAAAGGTTATGTTTGTACTTTTTCCGCCATTGTTCTGTGCGCAAATGCGGCGCATATTTTTCATTTAGGCGACAGCCGTATCTATCGCTTACTCGATGGCAAATGTGAGCAACTCACAAAGGACCATCGTCGAGTTGTGTCGACTAATGTGAGCTATTTGACGCGTGCCTTAGGCATAGAACCGATTTTAGAATTGGATTATCAAACCGTATCGATGAACAAAGACGACATATTTGTGATGGCGACGGATGGTGTGTATGAATTCGTCACGGCTGAGCAAATGATTACCTGTATTGCCGAGTCTGAGAGTTTGGACCAAGCCGCAGAGCATATTATCTCGCTAGCACTGAGCAACGGCAGTGATGATAACTTGAGCATGCAAATTGCCCGTGTTGACGAGGTGCCAAGTTATCAATGGGATGAGGTCGTGCAAAATGTCTGTCAATTACCTGTGCCGCCGCCATTGAGAGAAAGAATGTCATTTGACGGCTACGAGATACTTCGTTCTCTTTATGTGAGTAGCCGCAGCCATGTGTTTTTGGCACGGGATATGGAGAGTCATGAGCGTGTGGTGATAAAAACGCCTTCAGCGGAACTGAGTGACGATAGCGCGTACTTGGAAAGCTTTATGTTAGAAGATTGGATTGCCAAACGGCTCAATAACCCTCATGTAGTGAAAGCGATGGAGACGCCTCGGCAACGACAATTTCTGTATTTGGTAACCGAATACATTGAAGGTCAGTCTCTTGCTCAATGGATGATAGATAACCCCAAACCGACATTAGAAAAAATCCGCGACATCCTTTCGCAGATCGCCAATGGGTTGCAGGCGTTTCATCGTAAAAGCATGATTCATCAAGACATTCGCCCAGCGAACATCATGATAGATAAACACGGCACTGTGAAAATCATCGATTTTGGTTCTACTCATATTGCAGGTGTGAGTAACACCAAAGACGATGAGGTTCTGCGCGGCACCATGCGCTATTCCGCACCAGAATACTTTCTTGGTCATGCTGGTACTGAGCGCTCCGATATTTATGCTCTCGGCGTCATTGCCTACCAAATGTTATCCGGCAATCAATTCCCTTACAGCCCCAAAATTGCTCAAGCAAAAAGCATCACCGCTCAGCGTCGCCTAACCTACCGTAGTGTGATTACCGAAGACTCTGAATTGCCCGTTTGGATTGACGATGCATTGCATAAAGCCTTAAACATCAATCCGTTAAAACGTTATGAAGAAGTCTCTGAATTTATCTACGACTTGTATCACCCAAATCAAATCTTCCTCGATCGTAATCGACCGCCACTCATACAACGCAACCCAGTGATGTTTTGGCAAGGCGTGTCTTTCTTCTTGTTTTTGGTGATTGGCTTTTTATTGCTGGTAAAATTTTAGTTTTTCACATGACGCTTTTTTATAAGAAAACATTTATTGTCTCAATTCAGGCGTTACACTGATGATCTAACGAAATATGAGGTGGTAGGCTATGTCTCTAGTGGCAAATATAATCTCCGATGATGCTTTTGATGGCGTTGCTTCGCGTCAAACTATGAAAGAAAGTATCCTGCACCATCTGCGCTATACTTTGGTGCATTTGCCCCAACAGGCCACTGCGAGGGATTGGTGGTTGGCTTTATCTTTAGCCATTCGTGATCGTATCACCGATGACATGTCGGTAACTCAAATCGCTCATAATCGCGACAATGTACGCCGTGTTTATTACTTATCGATGGAATATCTGATGGGGCGTATGTTGATCAATAACGCCCATAATATCGGTGTATATGACGCCGCGAAACAAGCCATTGAAGAATTGGGTTTGGATTGGGAACAGATTTGTGACGAAGAGATGGACATGGGCTTGGGCAATGGCGGACTTGGCCGCTTGGCCGCTTGCTTTTTAGACTCGTTAGCCACTTTAGATTTGCCTGCAATTGGTTACGGCATTTATTACGAATTTGGTTTGTTCAAACAAGAATTCTTGCAGGGTAAGCAAATAGAGCATCCGGATACATGGCTTAAATACGGTACGCCGTGGGACATTATTCGTCCTGAATATTCACAGACCATTCAATACTATGGTCGTGTAGAAACGGCTTATGACAATGCAGGTAATAGCCGCTCCGTGTGGGTTGATACTCGTAGCGTAATGGGTGTGCCATTTGATATTCCAGTCGCCGGTTATGATACCAAAACCGTAAACTTCTTACGTTTATGGTCTTCACATTCCACCGAAGATTTTGATCTAGAAGAGTTTAACAAAGGCGATTATGTTGAAGCGGTTCGTTCTAAGGCCATGGGCGAGACAATTTCTAAAGTATTGTATCCCAACGATCAAAATGCCAACGGCAAAGAGCTGCGTTTGGTACAACAGTACTTTTTTGTGGCGTGCTCTTTGGCCGATATTTTACGTCGATTTGAGAAAATGAACTCGGATTGGACAAAGTTACCTGAAAAAGCCGTGATTCAATTGAACGACACGCATCCCGCCATCGCCATTGTGGAATTAACTCGAGTACTGTTGGATGACAAACACCTTAGTTGGGACACCACTTGGGATATTGTTACACGTACTTTTGCTTACACCAATCATACTTTATTGCCAGAAGCGCTCGAAAAATGGAGTGTTGGGCTATTTGAGAAAGTGCTACCGCGACATCTGCAGCTTATCTATGAGATTAATCATCGTTTTATGGGCGAAGTGGCTCAGCACTGGCCGGGCCGCGATGATATATGCCGTGCCTTGTCTATCATTGAAGAAGGCGAGCATAAAATGATCCGTATGGCGCATTTAGCGGTGATTGCTAGCCATAAGGTCAATGGTGTGGCGGCGCTGCATTCTCAACTGCTGAAGAGTGAACTTTTCCCGCATTTTGACCAGCTTTATCTGGGAAAATTTACCAATAAAACCAATGGCATCACGCCTCGTCGCTGGTTATTAGGTTGTAATCCCGGATTGGTACAACTTTTCGAACGATATGGAATTGATAGTGACTGGCCAAAGCATTTAGAGCGCTTGCGTAAATTAGAAAGCTTCTTGGATGATAACGCCTTTTTAGACGACTTCATGGCGGTCAAACATCAAAATAAAGTGCATCTTGCCAATATCATTAAAAAAGAATGCGGCATAGACGTCGATCCATTTGCCTTGTTTGATGTGCAGATCAAACGCTTGCATGAATACAAGCGTCAGCATCTAACCTTGTTAAATATTCTGACCTTATACCATCGTTTATTGAATAACCCTGCATTGAACATGGTACCAAGAGTATTTATTTTTGGTGCGAAAGCAGCACCAGGTTATGCGTTAGCAAAAGATATTATTTACGCCATTAATAGTGTGGCAAGGGTTATTAACAACGACCCGCGCACTATGGGTAAATTGAAAGTGGTCTTTCTGCCCAATTATCGTGTGTCTTTAGCATCGCATATTATCCCCGCAGCGGATTTGTCTGAGCAAATATCTACAGCAGGAAAAGAAGCGTCTGGCACCGGCAACATGAAATTGGCCCTAAATGGCGCGGTGACCATTGGTACTATGGATGGCGCTAATGTGGAAATACTCGAAGAAGTCGGGCCAGACAACATTTTTATTTTTGGCTTAAACGTCGATCAAGTGAGGGAGTTGGATCATAAAGGCTATAATCCGTACCAGTATTATCAACAAGATGAAGAGTTAAAAGGCGCCCTAGAGTGGCTGTGTTCAGGTCATTTTTCGCCAAACGATTCTCATGCCTTTGATGATATTCGAAACAGCCTACTCGCTGGAGGAGACCCTTATAAAGTCATGGCCGATTACCGTGCCTACATGGATTGCCAACAGCAAGTGTCAGACGCCTATCAAGACAAAACACGCTGGGCACGCATGGCCGTTTTAAACACCGCCCGCATGGGGAAATTCTCATCAGATCGTACTATTCAAGAATACGCTGACGAGATTTGGAAACTGCCCGCGCACCCAGTGTAAACAGAAATAAGTTGCGCTTTCTGCGACGGTCTTCATCTCTTGTAGGGCAGTATGAGGGAGGAACGACCGTAATCTGCCATTGAAAGCGCCGCTTTTATTTGTTGGTTGCTGCTTTAGTACAACAACAAATATGCCACATAGTCGGCATATCCCTGTGGGTAATCTAAAAAACGGTATGAATTCACCGTTTATTTTTATAAACATTGATGTCTGGCACGGTTTGTCTAAAAAACAACCACAATCTAGCGTGTTTGCACTGGTCGCAATCCATAAAGTCTTTTAGTATCAATGGATAAAAGACAAAACAGGTATGTGTACTATTAAAGAGTTAGAGCAAGGAGGTATCTTTGAGTATCCATAGGTTAGTAATATCCGAAACCTTGATGGCGTTTTTAACAGGTTCATTACCATTGTTTATGGTTGTCTATTCAAAACCAGATTCAAAAGTGGTTGAAAATCTATCTTCATTGAATCCAGGAGACCCGGTAATAATTTATTTTTTTTACTTATTTTTACTTATTTTTACTTCATGTATGTATTTGGGCGATAAGCAAGTTTGTTTTAAAACCCAGTGAAGCGATTTCCAGCTTTTTCGGTTCGGCTCATAAATTTTCGCATCAAATTGGTTTTACCATCCATAATATTTATAGAGCAATAGCTGGCGCAATACCGGCAGCTATTGGATTGCTTGTTTACAAGCATGGTTTTGATGGAGAAGCTTTTTTAGTAAGTATGGTGAGTAGTTTTCTGGTATTTGGTGCATTGTTTATGTGTTGCTTACTTACTTGGTTAAGTGAAAGGACTGCGCCAAAGCAGAAATGGTTCTAACAAACGGCTGCACCGGACAAATTCCCGCTGTCACTTTTGTTGTGCCGCTCAGAAAAGTCGCCATTAAAAATTTTTTCGGTGAGCCGAGCGTTAGAGTTTCTGACCCTTAGAAGAGAATAACGGGAAATATACATGTCAATAACGATAAGCTATGACGATTCATTTTCTAGTGAAGAGCGATTAATTTTAGAGAAATATGAGTCAGTATTAAAAAAAGAGTGGGTAAATAATGCTAATTCTACTTCAAGTTTGGAATGGAAATTGAGCGTCCAATCGGAAGAGCCACGAATGAGTGCTATTCTTAAAGTGAAATCGAATGGGCGTGAGATTCACAAAGAGTCCTTTTACTCTCTTGATAGAAAGAGTGTGGAAAAGTTTCATAGGGAATTTGTCCAAAGCTCCATTGAATATTCGTCGACATCCTAACGGGACCAAGCAACATCAGTTGCTACTCTCCCTGGACTGCCTTGACACCGCACTTTTGTGCATGGCTTTGCTATTTTTCACAAAAATCATAACTACAAGTCTGCCGTTGTTGGCAGTGTTATGTGTTCTTTAACTTTTTGAGGTGGCATTGATATACTGTAGAGCTAATCTTATTGCGTAATTGTCGTTTGGAAATACAAGTGGAGAAATGGCTCTCGGAGTATCCAGACTCGTTGAACGGGGTGTAGATTCTGTTGGATTACCGCTAACTTTAATATATGTATCGGTGTTTGTTACATTAACATTCTTCGCATGGGCATTGATATTTGAGCTTTCAGAATCAATATCATAGACAGTCTTGCAATTATCGATATATAGACCATCGATATTGAGGTTTATGTCGCCCCCTAGCCCAATTGCAGAGCCGCAATTTACAATTTTTTATCGTAATCATAGAGGTACTCCAAAAATCTTATGGCAATCAAAATTATTACAAAAAACTCAAATATCTCAGTTAAGACCTTTGCTAAAGCTCCAGAATCAGCAAATCTAGAAATTCAGTTGTTAGATGGAACGATAGTAACTGCTGATACAATGCTTGAGGTCACAGGTGTGGACAGTCTATGCAAGTCTCTTGGCCTGCTCAATGATTCTATCACCAATGAGCAGTTTATTGCACTTGCTGAGAAAGTTCTTTCTCAAGGCAATAATATTGATGAACCATCCTTGCTAAAGTGGGCGAATAATAGCGCTATATTCGCAACTTTAGCGGGTTCAGAGCCTCTTACGTTGTTGGTTTCAGCCTTAGTAGGTACTGCTTCACTAGGTAGCAAAGGTATTGAAAAATTAAAAACTTTAGTACATCGAAAAAACACATAAAAAACGCCTCAAAGTGACTGCCAACGCGTGGTGATCTCAGTTCAAATCGGCATTTGTGATAATGGCTGTTATTTTGGGTTAAGTGGTTTTGCGTTACCGCCCAACCTGAAGTCTTTGACACCTAATACGGCATAGGTTGATCTTTGTTGGCAACCAAGCTTGTAAATGAGCGTTAACCGTTCCTCACAACTTTTAGCAATACAATGATTATAGTGTTTGTTATTCCTATTATTGAAACGAAGATGTAAAGTATGAAGCAGAACATTGTGTATATTGCTTTGGTTAGAGGGCATTGTTCAGCAAGACTACTTCTTTCATATTGAACGTTCTGAAAATACTTTTCTGCCGTGAAAATTAAGGTAGAGGTGCTTCATAGAAAAGAGTTTTGATCTTGTGTCATCATAGGTCTTAATGGAAAAAATTTTTAACTTCAATAGAAAAATTAAATTAATAGAGTATTTTTCAATATAGTAACTAGTTAAAAATAGTAATGAGGACTTGGTGTAATTTTAAGGGAGAATGTTAATGTCAAAAAATATTGATATTGTAACATTAAGGAGCTTTAGCGCTGTTGTTGAGCACGGGGGAGTTTCTAAAGCTGCAAAGGCGTTATATCTTACTCAATCAGCGATTTCTCAACATATAAAACGGCTGGAAAGCATGCTTGATACAACTTTATTTAGCCGAGCGGGTAGGGGGCTGGTTCTTACCCCTACAGGTGAAATGTTGCTAGAGTATGCATCTAAAATACTGTTAACAAATGATGCGATTATTAATCACTTTAGAAAAGAAGTCGAAAAAAAGTATGTTTCTATAGGATTGTCAGAACATATATCCCATGTTTACTTACCAAAGATACTTTCAATTAGCAGTAAAATGCCAAATATTCAATTAGATGTGAAAATCGGTTTAAACCAAAAATTATTTTCCGATTTAAATGATGGAATGTTAGATATTGCATTATTGGTTTGTGAACAGGGGGCTCATAGTAAAAAAGTGGTTGGACAATTTGAGGTTTTCTGGGCATCTTCTCCAGAAACATACTCTAAAAAAGATCATAAAGCATTACCTATTATCCTTTATGATGGTCCATGTATGTTTCGTACTATGATGATATCAACATTAGAGGCACATAATATTCAATGGGAAGTTGTTTATAATGCTTCCAGTATAGGTGATTTAAAAGCCGCTATTGAAGCAAAAATTGGGATTTCAGCATTACTCAGTTGTGAATTTGATGGTTATTTAAATGAGGGAAAGCCTCAATGTTCAAATTTACCAAGACTACCTAAAGTAGATATTGTTTTACACAGTAGGACATATGGTAAAGACCCTGTTATTACGGATATTATAGACGCACTTAACAAGTATGTTTTTATATAATTTTTTCTGCTTTAATCAGTAGCCCATGAATTACGGTGTTTAGAAATAAAATACCTTTATTCATGGGCTACTGTAGAGCAGTATTATCTAGTAGTATTACAGAAGCTGAGGTTCAACCACAAAAATAGCGTTCCCTATTTAAAATAATTTATTTCAATTTTGTATGCCGCTAAGTTTGACCTCATTTGCCGAGATGTTAGGTAAATATTCTAGATGAGGCGTGTTTTTTGATAAGATTATATCGTTCTTCACTTTATTTTTATAAATATCACTTGCCAGCATAAAAGACAATTCTATAGCACGGTTTTTTACTTGTCTTTCAATTACTTCTAATGCCGTCGTGAAGAAATATACACCTGATGTAAGTGGTCCAACAGCAAAAATTCGGCAATTTTCATCGCTTTTTTCATTGATTGAGCTAGGAAAAATACGTCCGGATGCAAAACAGCAGTTTATTCCACCGTATTTATGTGGAGTAATCATTCCTTTAGCAAGTAAGTTTTCTAATAGTTGACTATTTGCTTTCTGTATATCATTTTCTGAGCCAGCAGCAGAGACTAAATAGTCCACTTCAATTGAAGTTTTTCCATTTTTACGATGTAGTTCAAATTTATTTTTCTTCTCATTATAGGAAAAACCGTCTGAATTTCCTTCTACTGACAGCTTTCCTGACTGCATCATAGACAGTATTTTTTCGGCATTTTCTCTTGGTATTGATGCTCGATAAGTTAGCCAGTCATTTGACCAAGAGGACATCAACGCTTGTTTATCTTCTTCATGAAGGTAGTGCCATAAAAGATCAATATTTCCATTAGTTGCATAAATGGCCGCTTGCCATGGACGCTCTTTTCCTTTTGATAAATATACTTCGTTTTCATAATACTCTATGGGAGAAAGATCTTTACGCATAACATCATGTAGCTTTAGTTCGCGTCCTTCAGCGTGAATTATTTCTTTTTTTAACATATTAACTATTTCATGTAACCTTAAGTCAAAGCCTCGGCTTAACAATAAAGACGTTAGTTTTTCTCTTCCGAGGTCTTTAAATGTGTACGAACCTTGTTCTGCCCGAACAGCTGGTAACCTTCCTTGTCTTGAAATACTGATTATTTTTCCTGTATGTCCACCGGCTGACAGGCCTAAAGAAACATCAATCGCGCTTAGCCTAGAACCAATAATTCCTACGGTGGCTTCTTTGGGTATTTGCGCTATTAATTTATTTATAGGGTAAGGATTGTGGTAATAGCATTTATTATATTGATAGCTTATATTTTTCTTGCTATCCAAGTGCCCGAGAGCTAGATATATATAACGACTATAATATGTATTTGATTTTGTAGTAATTTTGTAATTATTGGAGTTTTTTGAAATATCTGTTACTTCATCATTTAATATGTGAATGTCTATTCCTATGTTTTTAGCTTTTTCAATGGTGAAATCTAATAAATCCGCAAGGTATAATCCAACTACAGTGCGTGGTATATAACTATCTTTATCTATATCCGATCCCAACATATAGGCTTTCCATTTATTTTTATTATTTTTAGACCATTCTAAAATTCCATAGCCTTCACCATATACTCTGTCAATAGTCCCACATTTAGTATTCATTAAGTTAGTGTAGATATCTTTTGAATATGCATTACCACCTTCAATTTTTTTATGAGAATCGAAGATTAATATTCTAATATCATTAATATCTAGACCAACAGGTAATGATCTTATTATTTGATTTACTAATCCTATACCTGTAGCGCCTGCGCCAATAATTGAAATTGTTTTTTTATTATTCATGATGAAGTCCTTTTTTTAAATATTTATTTTTGTTATTTTTAATCCTGATTTATTTATAATCAAAGGAAACCCTACATGTGGCTTTATGTCCCTGTCAATATCTATTCCATAAGCTATTTCACTTAATACTAACTGCCCATTTAAAATGTCAAAAACAGCTCTCTCTGTAATAACTCTTGCTGGTCGTCCGTTTATTTCATTTAACGAACCATTAAAGCTGATTTGTTCTACTCTATTTATAAATTTCTTAGTTCTACCCTCTTTAATTATTTTAAGTTCGCCTCGGTCTATATCTACTTCTATTTCAAGGCCATCTGTTGTAAAAGTGCCACAAAAAAATATTTTTTTTGCCGTTTGTGAAATATTTACAAACCCTCCTACGCCGGGCAAACGACCTTTATATCGGCTTACATTAATATTGCCATTTTTATCTACTTCAGCGAACCCTAAAAAAGAAGCATTTATTCCTCCGCCATCATATAGGTCAAAAAGAGAATTTTGATCGATAATAGCATCAGGAAATTCAGAAGCACCGAATGACAATCCATGGGCCGGTTTACCACCGAAGGCGCCACCCTCAACTGTTAGTGTGGGCTTTACTTTCGAGTAATTACCTAAAAAATTTCCTATTTCAGCAGGAATGCCTATTCCTAAGTTTATAATTGGATATGGCTCAAAGTCTGCAGAATCTAACTCTTTTGAAGCGCGTTTAACGATTAAACTACGGGCATTGATTTCTCTGTCTTTATTCTCATCAAAAAAACTAGATCCTGCAGTTGTGTAGTTTGAATTATAATGACCATCATATGTTTGATTATGATCGTCACTATCTTTAGCAATAACTATGTAATCCACCAAACTGCCCGGTACTTTGACCATCAATGGATCTTGTTGTCCAGCCAATAACATTTTCTTCACTTGTGCAACAACAATCCCACCTGAGTTATGTGCTGCTTGAGCTTGTGACAATGCGTCTTGTAATGAAACTTCCTCCTCCATAGTTAAATTTCCGAACTCGTCCGCTGTTGTTGCTCTGATATAAGCAAAATCTATAGGTAATGATGGATAAAATAGTTTCTCTTTCCCTCTAAACTCGATTAGCTCAACCATAGGTATCGTTCTGTTATTGATTACTCCCCCATCTTGCCTTGGATCAATAAAGGTCCCTAACCCTATAGGAGAGATTAAGCCGTCTTCACCAGAAGCAATGCATCTATATAGCTTACTAATTACTCCTTGTGGCCAATTATGGGCTTCAATAGAACCTTCCATGGCAGCCTTTCCTAAACTAGGAACAAATCCCCAAAATCCACCGATAACTTTACTTACTAACCCTGGTAATGCTAATCGATTAATACCTTTGTCTTTTCGATCTCCTGGGCCAGCAGCAAACAATAAGGTAATATTTTTAGGTTTTCCTGTCTGATAAAATCGTTTTTCTATAGCTTTAGTAATCGATTCTGGGTGACCACAGCATCCAAATCCTCCTGGTATAACAGTTGCTTCATCAGCAATTAGATAGGCTGCCATATCGCTACTTATTATTTTACTCATAACTTAATCCCTGTATTCCCAATCAGACAGACTATTATTTTAGTGTACTTTTACTAACTCAACGGGTTGTTCCCACACCACTAAAAAAACGCATCCTTCTTCTGACTCAAGTGCATGTTTGCTGCCCGGAGGGCAGATCTGTAACGTACCTGGATGTTGAATTCCTTCATCATTTTTGAGAATGCCTTCAAGAACATAAATTAGTTCATAACCAGGGTGTAAGTGCTCATTCACTTTTGCTCCTGGCTGATATCTAACAAGTGCTGCTGATGGTCCTGTTGGTCCTGTATCTTCTGTTGTATAAAGTGGATATATTTCTACACCATCTCGACCGGGAACTTTATAGGAAGCCCATGGAATATTACTTTCAATTTTTACCCCTGGAATTAACCCTTTAATTATTTGTGCTCCGCGCATTTTACTGTCCTCTTTAATTGTCATTTTTGTTTATAAAATTATGATTTAAGTTGTTTTAATTAATTCTTAAGGTTTACTGTGTGTTGCTAGATAAACCCCTGATACAGCTACGGCAAACCCAAGCATTTCAACCAATTCAAAATCGTCACCTAATACTAGGGTTGCCATTATGGCTGTCGTTGGAGGGATTAAAAAGAATAAGCTAGAGACAGCGGATGCTTTTCCGCGACGAAGTAATAGATACATCAAGCTAATGGCACCGATGGAGTTCATTAACGCTAGCCAAGCTGTGGAGGCAATAAATCCGAAGCTCCATTGGACTGTCATTGTTTCGAAGTTAGACGCGAGTAGCCACATAATCATAGCTGCAATCGTTAATTGAATAGCTCCACCACTACGTAGATCCATAGATTGACAGAATTTTTTCTGATATAACGCTCCGGATGTAATACCAAGTAAAGCGATGATTACAAAGAAGTATCCCATAGGATTAATGTCCGTAAAGTTTAATCCTTCCGAAACGACTAGGGCGACGCCACAAATCCCTAGTAATAGCCCACCCCATTGTTTTTTTGTAACGGTCTCTCCAAGGAAAAAGCCAGCGCCAATAGCGGTTAATATAGGCATAGTTCCAACGATTAATGCGGATACTCCAGCAGGAACGCCGAGATTCATACCGCTGTAAAGTCCTCCGAATTGGACGGCTTGTATTAACACTCCAACAACTCCTACGTGTAGTAATTGTTTACCTTTAGGCCAAGGCGCTTTCATCAATAAAGAAACAATCGTCAGAATTGCAGCAGCACTACCAAAGCGAAATAAAGTCATAGTAAAAGGTTCTGCGTAATCAAGTCCTATCGCACCGCCGATATAGCCAGAACTCCACAGCACTATAAATAAAAAAGGTAGAGTGATAGCAGGTAGTAACTCTTTATTAGAAAATAAGTCATTAGTCTTTTTAGAGGTTTCCATAATAAGTCCATCCATTAATTTTGATTTTTTTTGTGAAATAAATATTGGCACAATAATTTTTATAAAAATAATTAAGTCTTCTAATGGCATTGTTAACGTTTACTAATACATTGATATTTTATAGGTTAAGTTGCTTATTTATTAAATTGTGTTCATTTGAGGTTATTGGTTGACTTTGCCTCAATTTTTATCTAATTCTCTACGGGACATTTTAATGTCGTCTTGTTAGCATTAATAATGGTTGTTATTTTTATTGATCAGAACGAGTAGAAAAAGCATGAAACAAGACATTGTTCATATCGCTTTGGTGGTTCGAGATTACGACGAAGCTATTGATTTTTATGTGAATAAACTCAAATTCGAGCTGCTTGAAGATACCTATCAGCCAGAGCAAGACAAACGTTGGGTAGTGGTTTCTCCACCCGGTTCAAAGGGGGTGACCTTATTGTTGGCGAAAGCATCTAAACCTGAACAAATGGACTTTATCGGCAATCAAGCAGGTGGCCGTGTTTTCCTGTTTTTAAACACGGACGACTTTTGGCGAGACTACGAAAGCATGGTTGCCGAAGGCATTCACTTTATTCGACCACCTGCAGAACAAGCATACGGCACTGTTGCCGTGTTTGAAGACTTATATGGTAACTTGTGGGATTTGTTGCAACCCAAAGACAATCATCCCATCTCCAGTCGATTGAAAGAGCGGATCTAATTCGTTGTTTTATCCCCAGGTCCAATTTACTCTGTTTACAATGGTTTATGTTTATTTTCGATGAAAGGAATAATTTAATGCAGCATGTTCCTCTTTCTGTCCAAGTGACACGTGGTGGTATCGTAGAAAGTGAACACAGTATTAAGGCGGTGATTGTCTCAAGTATTGGCGAGGTAATGGCGTCTTGGGGCGATGTAGAGGCATTGGTGTATCCTCGTAGTGCGATTAAGGCTATGCAGGTGTTGGCTTTTATCGAGATGGGGGGAGCGGAGCAATTTGCGTTTACGGATGAAGAAATTGCCATTTGTTGTGCGTCTCACAATGGTGAGCCGGAGCATGTGAATACCGTACAAAGCATGTTGGATAAGCTTGCATTGTCTGAGTCTGATTTTGAATGTGGCTGTCATTGGCCAATGCGTGTAGAAGCCGCTTATGCCTTAGCGGGTGAGGGAAGAAAACCGAACCAATTGCATAATAATTGCTCCGGCAAGCACGCCGGTATGTTAGGTTTGGCAAAATTGCTTGGTGTTCCATCACAGGGTTACATAGGTATTGATCATCCCGTACAACAGAAAATTGCCGATACCATGGCAGAAATGTGCGAGTACGATTACAGTTCTGCACCTTGGTCGCCAGATGGTTGCTCTGCGCCAATATGGGCTATGCCACTGACCAATCTTGCATTGGCCTTTGCGAAGTTTGCGAGCCCTGAAAACTTATCGGAAGAGCGCCAAAAGGCCTGTAAAACCTTATATGACGCTGTGGTGAAACATCCTTTTATGGTGGCGGGAACTGATCGTTATTGCACCGATATGATGAGAATCTTACAGAAGCGCGTCTTTTTAAAAGTAGGAGCGGAAGGGGTTTATATCGCGGCGATTCCTGAGCTAAAACTCGCCATAGCGCTGAAATGTGAAGATGGCGCGGTTCGAGCGGCTGAGTCGGTTATGACAGCGTTATTGGATCATATTGGCATTACGTCTTTTGTTGCGGAGGAGGTGATGCAGAAGTATCGATCGGTGATTTTAAAAAACTGGGAACAACGCATAACTGGGACGATTGTTTGCGCCATTGAAAGAGTGTGACTCGTATTATGGATAGAGCGCTTTAGGCTCATTTGCTAAAGCGCTCTGTGTCGTGTTATCGGTTTTTATTCAGAGAAATTGGATCCGTTCCTACGAGATGTAAGGTTCTTTGCGGGAACGGAATCGTCAATCCAGCGGCTTCAATGGATTCTTTAATACGTTTGTTTAAATCCCAATAGGTAGGCCAATAATCGTCGTTATTTGCCCACGCTCTAAACTGAATGTTCACGGCACTGTCCATCATGGAAGCGACCATGATTTGTGGTGCAGGAGTGCTGAGTAGTCTAGGTTCGTTCTCTGCAATTTTCTGTAATACCGCAAATCCTTCATCAATAGAGTCTGAATATGAAATACCGACGATAATATCCATGCGTCGTTTTCCATTGCGGGTAAAGTTTTTAATGTTGTTCCCCCACAGCACGCTGTTTGGCGAAGCTATGTACAAACCGTCAACGGTTTCTAAAACACAGGTAAAGAGATTTATTTCTCGAACCGTACCTTGCGTTCCACCAAACTCGATAAAGTCTCCGGTATTAAATGGGCGTAATATTAATAGCATTATGCCTGCTGCTATATTACTTAACGTATCTTTCAATGCTAAGCCAATCGCTAGACCAGCAGCACCAACGAGGGCAATAAGGCTGGCGGTGTTCACCCCAAATATGTCTAAAATAAACACGCCGCCGATAAGATAAACGGCGTAACTGGCCACTGTTGAAAAAATAGGAATCAAAGTGGGGTCGAGTTTTTTTAATTTTGAATTGGTGTTTTGTATCGCTTTGCGTACTGCTTTTGCCATGATGGAACTGGCGATTAAGATGACGGTGGCCAGTATTACGTTGTAACTAAGCGCAATAATGGTTTCTGAGTTATTTTGCCAAAACTGAATGAGTGATTCTTTCATAAAAGTCTCTTGTGATTCAAACGCATTAAACACAGCGTTGTGTTTAATGCGGGTTATTCAAAGCCATTGTCATCGCTTTTATTAAGCGATGACGGACGATACGAGCCAGAGGTTGTAGGCGCAAAAAGCGAGCAAGAGTCCGGCACCTTCCAAGCGATTAATACGGCCTGTTTTACGAAAGCCATAAGCCATAACTAATAAGACGACAGTCATCCCCATCATGACCAACCAGTCCCGTGACAGAACCTCTCCAGTCAGGTTCGTCATGGGGGATATGATGCCTGCAATACCAATGACCGCCAGTATATTAAACATGTTCGATCCAACGACGTTACCAATGGCAATATCATGTTCGCCTTTTCTGACGGCAATGATAGAGGCGGCCAATTCTGGCAATGATGTTCCCAGTGCGATAATGGTTAAACCAATAATCAAGTCACTGACACCAAGTGTTTGGGCAATACTTACCGCGCCCCAAACGAGAATACGAGAGCTTATGATCAACACTACAAGGCCAAATATTAACCAAAAAATGGCTTTTTTGATTGGCATAGCATGATCAACCAGCTCTTGTTCCATCTCGCCTTCTAGTGCATCGCCTTTGCCTTTCATGGCGGAATAAATGCTCCAGCCAATAAGGGCGAAGAACCCCACTAACAACAGAACGGCTTCAAAGCGTGTTAATGCGCCGTCCCAAAGAAAATAGCCCAACAGCAAACCGATTAATAACAGCAGAGGGATTTCTTTTCGGACTATGTCGGATTGCACAATAATAGGCGCAATAATGGCCGTCAATCCAAGAATTAACCCTGTGTTGACAATATTGGAACCTATGGCATTGCCTAACGCTAAGTCAGGATTGTTGTCTAAGGCTGCCATGGCGGAAACCACCATTTCAGGGGCAGACGTACCAAAACCAACTACGACCATGCCAATGAGTAATGGCGGCATCCCAGCGTATTTTGCTGTGGCGGCAGCGCCTTCGACAAAGCGATCGGCACTCCAAACCAATAAAATAAAACCACCTATAATGGAGAGAATTGCGAGAGTCATAGAGTCACCTTAGCTAAAAAGAAACCAAGAAAAGAGAGAGCAGAAAATACGATGAGCTGAGAAGGCATTGAGTCCAATGCCAGGGATCGATCAAGCGGTTTATACATATGGGTATTCTCGGGGTGGAATAGACAAAGGCAACCACTACTCCCACCCCGAGAGCAACGTTTGCCTTAAGTCTTGTCAATCCAGATAGGACATAACCGCTACGAACTGCTGTTCGGAGACTGTTGACGGTTATCTCAGAAAGTTCTGAGAGACTACTCCCCTAAGGTTAGAAAATGATCATATAACGCATGGCCTTTCTTTACCACTGGTGCTTGATGTTTATTGATGAGGCAGTGGCAAAGAGTGACCCTGTCTGCGAATATTGGATACCCAACACAAGGCATTGCATTATGATTGAATTAACGTCTCCTAAAGACTTGGCTCGTCTTCGTCGTCTAGCTCTGGCATCGCAAGGCTTGTTGCAGGCTCAGCCTTTTGGGCGCGGTTTATCAGGGGCGCGTCAGGCAGTGAATCATTTAGGCTATGTACAGATAGATACTATTTCTGTGGTGGAGCGGGCGCACCATCATGTGTTGCATTCTAGAGTACCTAAGTTTGAGCCAGCGATGCTGAATCAGATGTTGATGGATGGGGGGATTTTTGAATATTGGTCCCACGCGGCGGCGTTTCTACCAATGGATGATTTTCGTTTTTCCCTGCCTTATAAACAAGCGATTAAAAGCGGTCAAACTCATTGGAATAAACACCCTGATCGAAAGCTCATGGCCGAATTATTAGCGCGTATTCGTGCAGAAGGGCCGTTGCGTTCACGTGATGTCGAAACCAAAACCAGTAATCGTGCTGGCTGGTGGGATTGGAAACCTGCGAAAAAAGCACTCGAACAGTTGTTTATGGAAGGCGATTTGATGGTGAAAGATCGCGTTGGCTTTCAGAAAAATTATGATCTAACCGAGCGGGTTTTGCCGAATCAGGTGAATACCCTTATGCCCAGTCTGGACGAATTTGTGACACACATGCTTGACCAACAGCTGCGTTGTCATGGTTTAGTGTCTCTGAAGGGACTGACGTATCTAAGGCGTAATACAGAGCTGCGCAATGCCATGAAAGCCTTGGTCAATGAGCGCTTGGTACAAGGTTTGTTAGAGCAAGTCGTGCTAAACAATGGCGAGATATACTTTATTGAAACCGGTGCGTTAGAAGCTCGCTTGCCGAGTCTCAACAAGCGTTTATTGATTCTTTCGCCCTTTGATAACAGCGTTATCCAGCGTGACCGCCTTAAAAGTCTGTTTCAATACGATTACCAGATCGAATGCTACGTACCAGAGCCAAAACGCCAATATGGCTATTTTTCTCTGCCGTTATTGTTTCGTGGTGAATTTATTGGGCGCATGGATTGCAAAGCTCACCGAAAAGAACGCCGCCTAGAAATCAAATCTTTGCATCTAGAGTCGCAGCTGGGCGAAAAAACATTTGATGATGAGCAAGTCATTAACGCTTTCGTCGAATCCATCAAAATATTCAGCGAATTTCAACAATGTGATTTTGTTACGCTTACATCAGTTGAACCTAAGTATTTAAACCAAGCTCTGCAGGATGAATTAAACGCTTCCGGTTAATAGTTAGCTTTATTCTTCTATGTCTCTTGAATCACAACTGACACCAAAGTGACACTGTGGAAAGCCTCTTTGCCTGTTTAACTGAAATGGTCTCAACTAAGACATTGACGGATTTCAGTTCCAAAACAGGAGTATCAACATGGCACTTTCGATTCATCCCACGGTCGGTGTTGCTCGCTTGGGCAATGCAGACGGCAATGATTTTGTTTTAAACCCTATCAAAATTGGCGGCTTGCCTTATGAGCATGATGATAATTTGCAGCCAACAACGGAAGTTATTTATTTTAAAGACGAAGCTGGACGTGTTCGTCGGCAAGGCCAAGTGTTTAAAGTGTTGGATGAACAGGGGAATGAAATAACCTTGGGTTCCGCGAATGTTAAAAGCATTGAATGGCGTGTGCATTTAGCGAATAAAAAAGCAGCGTGGTATGCCTTTAGTGAACTAAATGGCAATTTGCTTTACGGAGAAGAAAATAGCTATAAAAACCGTGGCATTGAGTGGCGAAATGCCTCTGTGACCAGTGAACCTGAGAGACAAAAGCTGATTATTGACTTAGGCCCTCGTAGTGTTTCAGGTAGCTTAAAAAGCGCTGAGTTTGATACAGACAATATCCCGAGCAACTATACGAAAGCATCTTATCCCGGTCCCGTGCTTCAAGGGGAAGATTTTAAGAGCTTAGGCACTTTGTTGACGGATGATAAGGGGCGACTCATTGTGCTGGGCGGTTATGGCCGTGCCGGAGGTAATACTGATCTCGAAGGGTATGGCGGTGGTGACGAATGGTTTGATGATATCTCTGATGGCCCTGTTACTTGCGTAGTAACTTACACTGATGGCTCTCCAGCACAAACAATGAAAGCTTGGGTAGTGGTTGGTTCACCTGATTTTGCCCCTGAAATTGTTAATATTTCTACGCTCAATGACACGTTTTTTGATGTAGGTGTTCGTCACTTCGATCTTGTCCCAAAGATGTACGCCAATGGAAAATTTAACGACGATTTTATTGCTAATTTCGAGCGTGATATTCAGCCTATTATTCATCGTATTAGCCAGTATCAATGGGTTGCGAATGTTCAATCAATGAGCGGCTTCTTCTCTTATCAGTTTGACTATCGTGACAATGGCGATGCGAATAAAGCGAATAGAATGAAGTACTACCATTACTTCCACCAGTTAGATAATAAAACCATTGGCGATTACGATCAGCCACAACAGACCCTTATGAGTTCTTCAGTAGAGGGCGAAATATTGCCAATGATGCCGATGAATTCAGGTAGTAACTCGGTGAAAAGCGCTAATGCCTATGATTTAACAGACAATGTGGTGGAGAAGTTTCTCGCTTTAGATGCCACACAAATGTTTTTGTTGAAGCAGTGGGCTGAAGGCAAATTTACCTTAGGCACTACAGAGGCGTTGCCTGTCAATGAAATGGATGCGGCGAGTATTGGTAACTGTGTTGGTCTGCCAATGTGTCCAGGCATAGAAGTGACTTGGAGCCTACAAAACGCCAAATTGTATGAATCTGCTTATCAGATAAAGCACTTTAAGGACGATTATTCTCAACAAGGGTTATCACCGAGTCGAGATGAATGTGAAGGCGGAGGTTGCGAACCGGGTGATTTAACGAAACGTATGGCGTGTCCTTGGCAAGCGGACTTCTTTAACTGCACAGTGCAGGTGGTTAATTTCAGTGAACCCAAAGTGAATAAAGCAACACAGGTAGAAACGTCCTTATCGCTTACGAATTATGTTTGGAAGGATTTACCTGATGGGGTGAAAGTACCTGAGCAATACCAAGTATTAGCGACACAAGATGTGGAAGAGAAAACGCCACTTCCGCCCGCTTATTACAGCTACTGGTGGCCGCCTCAAAGCCCTTGGGATGTATTAACAGGGGAGTTGGATGTGACAGGCCAACTGAATAGTCACCTTCCTGCTGGGCAACAGATCAATTACGCTCGCGGAATTAATAGCTATGGGCAAATGGTCGAACACTGGTCCGCTTTAGCGTTTATTCGGGACCGTAATGCGAAAAATGAGGGCTTTCCTTACTTTACAGAATCGTAAAGAAATCATGAGTTGTTTGATTTTAAGGAAGTGGGTGTCGGGCAAATTAGTGGTAACTCCGAAGATAACGATACCACCATCCCCGTGTTTTTTATCAATACGAATAAAGTGTCGTTGGACAAGTTAAAAGGTGAAACCGACAAGAAGGAAACGAAAAAAGGCAAATTAATGGCACAGTATTTTGAGGAACGAGCGTTTAAACCGGTTCGTACTAAAAATACTCTTCATCGCTCAGGCACTAGGATGAGAGGGTAGTTATGGATAAATACGATGTCATTGTGATCGGAGGTGGCCCCGCTGGGGCCGCTTGTGCGCTTTCGCTAATGCAGCATCACAATAAAAGCGTTTTATTGTTAGAGCGTAGTGATTTTACTCAGCAGAGAATTGGCGAGCAGGTGTCTCATAGTATTTTTGATTTTGTGGATTATCTTGGTCTTTCTCCAGAGGATTTTGGAACCGATTGTTTTGCTCCAAACTACGGTAAAATCAGTTACTGGGGAAGTGATATTGAGAGTAGTCACCATAGTTTATTTACCGCGCAAGGACAAACCTATCAGCTTGACCGTGCTGTGTTTGACGAGACTTTATTGATGGCCGTTGTGGAGCGTGGAGGCACTATTATTCCTCGTTGTAAACAAATCAAGGTGATGCTGCAAGATGGTCTTTGGCAAGTGCAATTATCACACCCAGTACAAGGCGATTTAGATTTTCAAAGTGACTATCTGATCGATGCTTCTGGCAGGCAAAGCAAGCTTGGGAGCTCGCTAGGAATTGAGCGCACTGTGACCGATCAATTGGTTGGTGTTGGTGCCTTTATCCATCATCCTAAGCGGGTGTTTGAGCAACAACAAAGAATAGAAAGCTGTGAATATGGCTGGTGGTATATGGCAGGGCTGTCTAAAGAGCTTGCGGTAGTGACTTGTTTTACTGATGTGGATCTGATGAAAGAGAGGAAGCTCAACCGCCCTGCAATATGGAACAGTCATCTAGCTAAGACAAAAGTCATTGCCTCTTATTTACAAGGCAGTCATGCAACACAAGCCAGACTTTGGGTGAAACAGGCCAATAGTCAGTTTTACTCTTCCGCTTTTCCCGATAAATTTGTGGCCGTTGGTGACGCTGTGGCGTCTTTTGATCCTGTATCTTCCATGGGCATTGGATTTGCCATGAGCAGCGCTTGTCATGGTGTTCAAGCGTTAATGAATGCCGACACAACAGCGGTTCAGCACTATCACCGTGATATCAAGCGGATTTTTGATGAATACACGACAACTCAAAGCCGTATTTACCAAAAAGAACAACGTTGGATGAACAACGCTTTTTGGCAGCGACGCGGCTTTCTTGTCAGCCCGAGAAGACTTGTGATGAGTGCATAATAGAAATGTTTTATGGGCCTAGCGTTGTATTTCCCTGATTTACACTCTTATCTGTTTTTTTAAGTAGTGCTTGTCAGAATGGTTCGATGAGTCATGTTTAGTGTTATCGATTAAGAGTGTTTCAACTGGAATATCGTAAAATTTAGCAATGTGTGCTGCCGTTCGATAAAGTACATTCATACCCAATTCTGCACGCTTAATCGAAGACATAGAAACCAGCAGACCTTGTTTAAGGCATTGCTCTGCAAATTTCTCTTGGCTCAATCCACGGCGTTTTCTTTGCTCTTTTAGTATTGCGACATTCAGCGGAATGCGCCCATCCTTGGTACTCATATATCGTCCTTGTTATTGATAATAGTTTTTATAAAGGCATTAAAAAAAGTGACAGTGGTAGAAGATAAAATATAGTCACTTATTGCTAGGTTGATAATATGCTCTTTAGGTTAAAAAATGACAAGCTGTCTACTCATGTCTGATGGAGGGCGTTGAAAGATTAAGATTGAATCCACAAGTCTTGTAGACCGGAAATGTTCAGAAAGGTACTCAATGATGATCAAGAAAATTGGCAATACCAATATTCAAGCAAAACATAAAGCGACCTGCCATTGTGGTGCGGTTGAGCTGGAACTTACTTTACCAAATGGTATTGAGAATCCAAGGCGTTGTGATTGCTCTATTTGCCGTCGCAAAGGCGCTATTGTTGTGTCCGTAAAACTGGACGGCATTCGCATTGTAAAAGGCCAAGATGTTTTAACGCTTTATCAATTTAATACCAATACAGCGAAACATTACTTTTGTTCTATTTGTGGTATTTACACACATCACCAGAGACGTTCTAAACCGACTGAATATGGCGTTAACCTTGGTTGTCTAGAGGGCGTGAATCCATTTGATTTAGGCGATGTTGTAACGAATGACGGTGTGAATCATCCCGCGGATCGAACTCAATAATAAGAAGGTTATTGCTATGGGTTAAACTTCTCTAGCAGCCAATTTTGAAAATGGTTTGCTGCTTGGTTATGATGCTGTCTGGTTGGAATGACCAAATAGTAATGTAACCCAGTAAATACCTTTGACAGATCTTGTTTCCCTTGTTTTAGCCAGCCATTATGTAAGCATGTTTCTACCGTTAGTTGGCTGATTACGCCAATACCTTGTCCAGATAGGGCGGCTTGGAGGGTTTGGTTTTCGTCATTGAAGTGGCGAATAATGGGCGAGCGTTTTTCCTTTGTGATGCCGTGTATAAATTCGCTTATTCCTAAATAAGGTAAATCGGGATTTTGCCACTGGGTGATGAAAAATACGGTACTTTCATAGTTGCTAAATTGTTTTTTCCAGTATTTCTTTGTGGCATAAAAACCAAGGTACTCTATGAATGAGAATAACTACGTTAATAGGAAAAATAAGACGATTTGTCACTAAAATGATTGCCGAGTACACTTTATAGACGCATGGCTTAATAGAAATCATCAAGACGAGGTGGTGTATCGCGATCTCGGTCTTATTCGGTTTCGGCTTTGGTGGTTTCTGTGAAAACATGAATCACTTAAGTTCGCATATTAAACAATTAGCTAAATATTTGGGTGTCTATCCGTTTTATGAAATTGGTTCAGAATACCAAGAATTTTCCGATGGTCGCCATGCCTTATTGGTCGAAAAAGTAAAGCAAGATATTATTTCTTTGGTTAATCAAATAGGTTGACAATTACTTAGTAGGGAATGATAAGTAATTAAGTGAACTTAACGCCGAAACACTGATCATTGACCAGTGTTTCGGCATCGATAAAAACTAGACAATCCCAGAGCCCGTTTTATTCGGATCTGCAGGACGAGCCTTGGCGACGGCGGCACGATAGCCACTTGCTCGGTAACAGCTCACTGGATCGATGGCACCGCCGGCCTGTAAGCGTGCCATTTGCAATATGGGCTCTACATCCATGTTGTACGCTTGTTTCAAGCTGGCTTGCGCCATCATGGCGTCGTTTGCTTCTTGGTATTGTGTTAACGCGTTGCGATCAACTAGTAAGCTTTTCACAAAGGCACGTTGAACTTCCGCTGCGCTGTACATCAAACTTTCCACTGGGTCGGTGACGTTGTGGGATTGATCCAACATGTAGAAGGGACGGTAAGACGGATCTTGTGCGCGTATATCGGTTAATTCGTTAAAAATTAGGAATAATTGATAAGGATTGATCGAGCCGCTGTCCAAATCATCGTCGCCGTATTTACTGTCGTTGAAATGGAACCCGCCCAGCTTGCCGAATTGCGCAAGACGGCTAACGATCATTTCGATGTTGACGTTCGGCGCATGATGGCCCAAATCCACGAGAGACAAACAACGCTCGCCGGTTTCTTTAGCCGCAAGATAGCTGCTGCCCCAATCCTGAATCACGGTCGAGTAGAATGCAGGCTCAAAAATTTTATGTTCCAACAACATGTTCCAATCGTCCGGCAAGCTGTTATAGACCTCTTTGATGCTGTCTAAATAATTGCTGAAGCTGTTTTTAAAGTGTTGTTGGCCGGGGAAGTTGGAGCCATCGCCCACCCAAACGGTGAGGGCTTTTGATCCGAGCTTTTGGCCTAATTCCACCACGTCAATGTTGTGAGCAATAGCTTGTTCGCGCACGGCTTTGTTGGTGTGCGTCAAACTGCCGAATTTGTAGGATTCTTCCTGACCGATTTGATCTTGGAATGTGTTGGAATTCATCGCATCAAAGTGTAAGCCATATTGCTCAGCGTATTGGCGTAGCTCGCTTGGATCTTTTGGTCTGTCCCAAGGAATGTGCAGAGAAACGGCTGGCGTGGCTTGTGATAGCTGTTGAATAACCGAGCAATCGTCAAGCTTTTCGAAGATATTGCGTGGTTCTCCTTTGCCCGGAAAACGGGCGAAACGCGTACCACCTGTGCCCACTCCCCAAGAGGGAACGGCGACGGTAAATTGCTTAGCTTGCTCTAAAATAGTGTCAATTTTGATGCCGGAGCGATCCAATTTTTCCGCCAGTGCATGGTAGTCACTAGTGACCGCGGCTTCTTGCTTGGCGTTTTGCTCTTGTAGCAAATTTTGATCAATGAGTTGTTTCATGGTGATTCCTTTTATTGTTCTTTTAATCGAGACCTTTGCGACGACGATAGCGCGTGCAAAGGTCTTTGGGTAAATATCTACCGTCGTTAGCGAGTAAACGACGGTGCGTGACCCGCATCGACATTCAGAATATTCCCCGTCGATTTAGAGGAGGCCTCTGACGCAAAGAAGTAAATGGCTTCCGCAATGTCTTCAGGGAATACATTTAGCTTCAGCATGCTGCGCTGGCGATAGTGTTCTTCTAAATCATCGGTCGACAGTTTGTACGCACTGGCTCTTTCTTCTTTCCATTTGCCAGTCCAGATTTTTGAACCGCGTAAAACCGCATCTGGGTTAACCACGTTTGAACGAATGCCAAGCGGTGCGCCTTCTAGGGCAACGCAGCGAGCAAGCTGGATTTCAGCGGCTTTTGCGACGCAATAGGCGCTGGCGTTGGCACTGGCAACCAAGCCATTTTTACTGGCGATAAACACCATGTTGCCACCCATGTTCTGTTGTTTTAGCAGACTAAAGGCTTCACGAGCAACAAGGAAGTAACCTGTCGATAAGATACTTTGGTTTTTATTCCATAGAGCAAGAGAGGTTTCTTCTAATGGCGCGGAAGAGGCTATACCAGCGTTGGAAACAACAATATCCAAACCGCCAAAGGCTACTGCGCAATGCTTCACCGCGCGGATGACATCCTCTTCGTTGGTCACATCCATTTTGATGCTAGACGCGCAATCTTTGCCAAACTCACTGTTCATATTTGCCTGAGCAGTTTGCAGAGCGTCTTCATCTATGTCCATCAATACGATGTTGGCGCCTTCTTTAGCGAGACGTTTAGCGGTAGCAAGGCCTATGCCTCCAGCTGCGCCAGTAACCAAGGCGATATGACCCGCTAAGGATTTGGGTTTTGGCATACGTTGTAGTTTGGCTTCTTCTAATAGCCAATATTCAATGTCGAAGGCTTCTTGCTCCGGTAGGCCGACGTATTCGCTGACGCTGTCTGCGCCGCGCATGACATTGATGGCGTTTACGTAGAATTCCCCTGCAATACGAGCGGTGGCTTTGTCTTTGGCAAAAGACAGCATACCCACCCCTGGGATCAAGTAAATGACGGGATTTGGATCGCGCATTGCTGGGCTGTTATCGCGTTTGCAGCGGTTGTAGTAACCCGCGTAATCTTCACGGTATTCTGCAAGGCTTTGGTCCAACGATTCGATTACTTCATCAAGGTTGTCAGTTTCTGGATTGTAATTGACCACAAAAGGGCGAATCTTAGTGCGCAAGAAATGGTCTGGACAGGAGGTACCCAGTTTTGCAAGACGATCTAGATCTTTAGAGTTAACGAACTGCAATACTTCGTCGGACGCATTGAAGTGACCAATTTGACGTTGTTTCTCGCTGGTTTTACCACGAATCAGTGGCATTAAGCTTGAAACCACTTGTTGGCGTTTGTCGTCTGGTAATGTGTTAAATCGCTCACCACCAAAGGCGGCTTTGCCAGCACTTTGTTCTTCTAACCAAGTTTGTGCTTTGTTAATAATATTCAGTGAGTTGAGGTAGCAGTCTTTGTTGTCATTAGCCCAAGTAAAAAGACCATGGCTTTCCAGTACGACGCCCTTTAAATGCGGATTTTCGGTGGCGATTTTATGCAAATCCATACCTAACTGAAAACCTGGTCGACGCCATGGAAGCCAGCCAATCTCACCGTTGAAAATCTCTTCTGTAAGTTGCTTGCTGTTTTTGCTTGCCGCGATTGCGATCACGGCATCTGGATGAAGATGATCGACGTGAAGATAAGGCAAATAGGCATGAAGTGGCGTATCGATGCTGGCGGCGCGGGAGTTTAGGTTGTAAGTACAATGCGGAAGGTAAGCGACCATCTCATCTTCAAACTCAAGTCCGCGATACAGTGGTAAAAGCTGATTCAATTTGTCCATATAAAGAGTGGAAAAGCCATCCAGTCCCATTGAACCAATATCGCCACCAGAACCTTTTACCCATAATACGGTGGTTTTTTCACCCGTGAGAGGATCCTTCATTTGCAGTTTTGCTGAGGTATTGCCGCCGCCGTAGTTGGTAACGCGCATGTCAGAACCAAGCAAGTTTGATCGATATTGCAATAATTCAGCTTCACTTAGAAGAGACGCATCCGCGTCATTCCAAAGAATAGGGAGTAAGTTAGTAGACATCGTTTAACCTCAAGTATTGCCTATTTAATAGCGTAAAACTTTGTTTCATGGCTATTTAATAAAGACTTAAATTTATTTTTGTTATGCACAACCAGCGGGTTAGAATGATCGATAACCTTCATACTAAAACAAAAATAATCATTTTCAAGCATTTTTTATCTTTTTCGATATTTTATGATTAATATTGCTTGATAATGATTGAAAATTAATTATATTGAATATCGAGGATGATCGATGCACGAAATTGAAAGGCACAGAGTGATCCTGTCAGAAGTCGAGACTCGACCTATTGTGACAGTAGCGCATCTAGTAGATGTATTAGGTGCGTCTGAAGCCACAATACGAAGAGACATTGGTTTTTTGGACAAAGAGGGAAAACTGCGTCGTGTACGGGGTGGGGCGGAAGCCATCAATCCACCGTCTGATGCCAGTTTGTTGGGGCGACCTTACTCCGTCAATCAGACGATTAATACGGATGTAAAGCGGGGTATAGCCAAAGCCGCAGTGGATTTATTATCGGACAATATGTCGATCATGATCAGCGGTGGTACAACCACATCGGCTATGTCTGAGTACATGCGTGGCTTAAAGCTACAAGTCCTGACTAACTCCTTCTCTATTGCCGATCAATTGATCAAAAAGAGCAAGTGCAGCGTGACCGTGCCGAGTGGCAAAATTCATCGGGAGCAGAACATTATATTGAGTCCGTTCCCGAATGATATTGCTAATCACACTTACGCTGACATTCTTTTTATCGGTGCATACGGGGTAAATTCTCACGGTGTGATGGAGACAGATCCTCAGATCGTACAAGCGGTAATGAAACTGATAAATCGAGCCGATCAGCGGGTGCTTTTGGTTGATAGTACAAAGTTTCAAAACCGATCAAGTATGATCATTTGTCCTTTGTCGCAGATAGATATCGTCATCACGGACGATGGAATAGATAACAAGAGTAAAGAAGTGATTAAGTCGGCAGGGTGTCGTTTGATCATAGTGGAAAAACAAAAACAATAAACCGCGTCTCGGATAAGACAACATCTCGTTGTGTGATGATGAGCGCGCTCTTGGAGATAATTATGAAAAATAAACTCATCACAGCTTGTGTGTTGGCGTCTGCCACTTTGTTTGCTTCTGGTGCCTATGCCGCGGAGCAGGTTCGCGTCGCGTTGTTGGTAAAGGCTTTGGGGATTGGTTTTTTTGAAGCAGCGTACCGCGGTGCAGAAGAAGCCAAGAAAGAGTTAGGCGATGTGGAGATTATTTACACAGGCCCTACATCAACCACAGCAGAAGGCCAGATTGAGATCATCAATTCATTGATTGCACAGCGTGTTGATGCCATCGCCGTGTCTGCCAATGACGCGGATGCCTTGGTTCCTGCTTTGAAAAAAGCACAACAGCGTGGTATTAAAGTGATTTCTTGGGACTCTGGTGTTGGCAAAGAAGGCCGCCAAATCCACTTAAACCCTTCTAGTAACAGCCTAATTGGCGAAATGAACGTCCAGCTTGCTGCGGATGCCATTAAAGCCAAAGGCAAAACCTCCGGTACGTTTGCCATCCTGAGCGCAACACCAACCTCAACCAACCAAAATATTTGGATTGGTGAGATGAAAAAATCTCTTAGCCAATTCCCTAATTTAAAACTTGTCGATACTGTCTATGGTGATGACCTTGCGGATAAGAGCTTCCGTGAAGCGACCGCTTTGATCAAAAATCATCCCGATCTAGATGTCATCGTGGCACCTACCACGGTTGGTATTTTGGCGGCTGCACAAGCCGTAAGTGATTTGGGCTTAACGGGCAAAGTCTATGTGACCGGTTTGGGTCTGCCTTCTGAATTAGCGGGTCATGTGCACAGTGGTGCGATCCATAGTTTTGCTATCTGGAACCCAATAGACCTTGGTTACTCAGCAACTATGTTGGCTTACAACCTTGTTAAAGGCAAAGGTACAAAAACTGAAATCCCAATGGGCCGCATGGGGACACTGACATTGGATGAAAATGGTGATGGTGCCATGGCGAAACCCTTTGTTTATGATGAGTCCAACGTCGACGAATTCTCTTCCATTTTTTAGTGGCTATTAACCGCCTCCCAACCTTCCTCTTAGCAAGGGGCGGAACTAAGAGCTTTTGTTCCCTCCCCTTGTGTCTTTGAAGGGGAGGGTTAGGGTGGGGTTTCACTCGTTCAATAATTTCATAATGAATCAATAACAATAAGAGCTGCCGTTATGAACAATGCAATTTTTAGTTTAAAAAAGGTAAGCAAGGTTTTCCCAGGCGTCAAAGCGCTGGACGGTGTTAATTTAGACCTGTATCCCGGCCAAGTGACGGCGTTAATTGGTGAAAATGGTGCAGGCAAATCTACTCTAGTTAAAACCATGACTGGCATTTATCAACCGGATAGTGGGGATATTATTTTTAACGGCAAACCTGTGCAGTTTCATTCGCCTCATGATTCCCATGCCTTAGGTATCACTGCGATTCATCAGGAGACCGTGTTGTTTGATGATTTGACGGTGGCGGAAAATATCTTTTTGGGCAACTACCCGATGACCAAACATTTTTCCATTGATTGGCCTGCGATGGAGACGAGGTCACAAGAAATTCTGTCGTCAATCAATGCCCACATGGATCCCAATCAAATTTTACGTGAATTAAGTATTGGTCAAAAACACATGGTTGGCATTGCGCGAGCTTTGTCCGTTGACGCGAAAGTGGTGATTTTAGACGAGCCTACAGCCGCTCTGTCTCACCATGAAATTCATGAACTCTACGAGCTCGTTAATACACTTAAGCAACAAGGCAAAGCGATTCTCTTTATTACCCATAAGTTTGATGAAATTTTTGCCTTGGCAGATCGTTACACCGTGTTTCGTGATGGTTGTTATGTGGGGGAAGGCTTTATCAAAGACACCAATGAAGGTCAGCTGGTGGAAATGATGGTGGCGCGAAGCATAGCCGCTACGTATCCCAAAAAAGACGTAGAAATTGGTGAGACATTATTAGAAGTTTGTAACCTATGTCGCACAACGGAGTTCGCTAACATCAGTTTTAGTTTGAAAAAAGGCGAGATCCTTGGTGTCTATGGGCTGGTGGGTTCAGGTAGAACGGAGGTGATGCAGGCTTTGTTTGGCACCACGGACCACGTGACTGGCACGGTAAAAATGAATGGCAAAGAGGTGATCATTCACTCACCAAAAGACGCGATAGAGAACGGCATTGTCTATGTACCAGAGGAACGTCAGAAGCAAGGAATTGTGTTGGAGTTGCCCATTTATCAAAACATTAGTTTGCCGCAAATGGACCGTTTAGCGAAACACGGTAATTTGGATCAAGAAAGTGAGATGTCGCTAGCGCGCCAGTATTGTGAGCGTTTACAAGTGAAAGCCTCTTGCTGGGAAGAGAAAGTCATGAATCTATCCGGTGGTAACCAGCAAAAAGTGGTGATTGCTAAATGGCTCGCGACTAACCCCAAAGTCATTATCTTGGACGAGCCAACAAAGGGGATTGATATTGGATCAAAAGCCGCAGTACATGAGTTTATGTCTGAATTGGTGGATTCTGGTTTGGCCGTCATCATGGTGTCATCGGAATTACCTGAAATTATGGGTATGTCTGATCGAATCTTAGTGATGAACGAAGGCTTGATTGTCAGTGAGTTGTCACGGGCTGATGCGACACCTGAAAAAGTCGTTTCTCTGGCGACCGGAGGCAATGTGACATGTTAAAACGTTTTATTTATTCCCGCGAAGGCATTTTGAGCATGATTGTGCTGGCAATGTTTTTGGCGGTGGGCACGATCAGTCCGAACTTCATTAGTGTGTCTAACAGCATCAGTATTTTTAATGATACCTCGATCTTGATCATGTTGGCGTTAGGCCAAATGCTGGTGATTTTAACCCGTTGTATTGATTTGTCTGTGGCGGCCAATGTGGCTTTTACCGGCATGGTCGTTGCCATGGTGAATCAATATTTTCCGACCTTGAATATGCTTGTTTTGATGTTACTCGCGTTGGGGATTGGGGCATTTTTAGGGGCGATTAATGGCTTGTTTGTTTGGTTATTAAAAGTGCCTTCTATTGTGATTACTCTAGGCACCATGAGTATTTATCGCGGTGCGACCTTTTTGTTGTCAGACGGCGCATGGGTGAATTCTCACCAAATGAGTGAGGCCTTCATTGGTTTGCCACGATATGAAATTCTGTCTATTCCGGTATTAGCCTGGATGGCGATTATCACCATTATATTGGCCTTTTGGGCGATGAAATTCAGTGTGTGGGGGCGTAACTTCTATTCGGCTGGTGGCAATCCTATGGCGGCTTTTTATTCTGGTGTGAATGTCGGTAAGGTGCAGTTTTATGCTTTTTTAGTATCCGGCACCTTGGCAGGGTTGTGTGGTTATTTGTGGGTATCGCGTTTTGCCGTGGCTTACGTGGATGTCGCCAATGGCTTTGAGCTGCAAGTGATCGCAGCGTGTGTGATTGGCGGTGTTAGCATCGTTGGTGGTTTGGGAACCGTGGTGGGGTGTGTGATTGGCGCCTTGTTTATTGGTGTGGTGAATAACGCTTTGCCTATTATTGGCGTATCGCCTTTTTGGCAAATGGCCATCTCTGGAGTCGTGATCATCATCGCTGTGGTAGCGAACGCCTCGTCCGACAAAGACAAAGCACGAATTATTCTTCGTAAGCCCGAGGAGCCAGTTGGCTCCGCGTCGTCGCAATCACATTAAGAGAAAGAGGCTTTTTATGGACACAATAATAAAAAAATCAGCCACACCAGATGTTTTGTTAACCAGTAAGCGACAAGCGCTTTTTCGGTGGGAAAGCTTGCTGATATTGATCATTGTTTTGGTGTGTGTAATGAATTCCTATTTATCACCTTACTTTTTAGACCCTTGGAATTTATCGGATGCGACTTTTAACTTTACCGAAAAGGCCCTCATTGCTTTGCCGATGGCGATGCTGATTATTGCCAAGGAAATTGATATTTCCGTGGCGGCGATTATTTCGCTTTCCAGTACGCTAATGGGACTGGTGGCGCAAATGGGCGCACCCGTGTATGTGGTGGCGTGCGTTGGTGTTTTGGTTGGCGCTGGTTGTGGTTTGTTTAATGGTGCTTTGGTAACAGGTTTTAAGATCCCCTCTATTGTGGTGACAATCGGCACCATGAGTTTATTTCGTGGTATCAGTTATGTCTTATTGGGTGATCAGGTGGTACGTGATTATCCCGCTGGTTTTGAGTTTTTTGGTCAGGGCTACGTTTATTGGGTATTCTCGTTCGAACTGGTTCTATTTGTCTTTTTTGGCTTGGTGTTTTATTGGCTATTGCATCGCACTAAATTTGGTCGTTATACCTACGCGATAGGTAATAACCCCACAGCGTCTTATTACTCAGGTATTAAAGTCAATAAACATCGTTTGATCTTGTTTACCCTGGTTGGTGTGATGTCTGGTATTGCTTCAGTGTTGCTTACGTCACGTTTGGGCAGCACACGTCCGAGTATTGCTACGGGGTGGGAGCTAAGCATCATCACTATGGTGGTATTGGGCGGTGTGAGCATTCTTGGTGGTAGCGGCACCATTGGTGGCGTGGTGTTGGCGGTGATTCTAATGGGCTTGGTGACCTTTGGCATGGGCTTGCTGAATATTCCTGGCATTGTGATGACCATTATTGTTGGTGTGATGCTGATCACGGTGGTGAGTCTACCGATACTCATTACTCTCTATAAAAATAAAAGCAAAAAGGCAAAAGCGCTATGAGATACGCCTCAGTCATGTACTTACACAAAGGCTGTGAAGAAGAATATAAAAAACGTCATGATGAACTCTGGCCAGAGCTTGCTGAGCACCTTAAGCAACATGGCATCCGCAATTATTATATTCATTTGGATGCTAATGAGAGTGATCGAAACGCAAACCGACTGTATGCCACCTTTGACGCAGACGATCTGGATGCGAAAGCATTAGCCGCTCATCCTGTCATGCAGCGCTGGTGGGAATACATGGCGGACATCATGGAAACCAAAACCCCATCGTTTGAGCCCGTTGCCGATGCCTTGCAAGAAGTGTTTCGCTTTAATGTGTTGCAACCTGATAAAACGCGTGTGGTGGCGGTGTTAGACATTGGCAAAACCAACATTAAGATCTGCCTAATGGATGGGCAAACTGGTGCCTTATTGCAGATTGCTAAACGAGTTAATGGCGTAGTTGACGTGCCGCCATATCCTCATGTGGACGTGGATTCTATTTGGCAATGGATCAAAGATACGCTGACCGATTTAGCCCTGCGCTATTTTATTGCCAGTATTGCGATTACCACGCATGGCGCGACGATTGCCTGCATGAAGGGCGACAAACTCGCCTTGCCGATTTTGGATTACGAATACGACGGCGTATCCGAGCTGAAAGCAGAGTACGATTTGGCTCGACCGGATTTTAGTGAGTCTTTTAGTCCTAGATTGCCACAAGGATTAAATTTGGGCGCACAACTATTTTGGCAGCAAAAACGCTTTCCTGATGAGTTTTCTGAGGTCGACTCGTTACTTTTGTATCCGCAATATTGGGGTTATAAGCTCAGTGGCAACAAGGCGGCAGAGGTGACCTCGTTAGGTTGCCATACCGATCTGTGGAATCCGACCAGCTGTCAGTTTTCTACTTTTTGTGAGCAACAAAAGTGGGCGGAGCGCTTTCCAGAAGTCATGGAAACGGGCGCAAAACTGGGCACCATTTTGCCAGACTTAGCCAGAGAAATTGGCTTGCCGCCGAGTTGTGTTATTTTCAACGGCATACACGATTCCAACGCCTCGTTGGTGCCTTATATTGGGCAACCGATGGAAAAACTCACTGTGGTGTCTAGCGGCACTTGGACGGTGATTGCCACCATCAATGGTAAGCTGGATTCATTACAAGAAGACAAAGACATGCTCGCTAATGTGGATGCTCTTGGTCGCGCTACACCGACGATTCGCTTTATGGGCGGACGAGAATGGGAGCAACTGCGCAGCGACAGTAAAGCCACCTTGAGCGACGTGAGCTTTATCCTTGAACACGGTATTTTAGCGATACCCGCCTTTGCCAAAGGTGGCGGGCCATTTGCCCATTGCGAAGGTCGCATAATTAATCGTGGTATGGAATTAACGCCCGCCCAGCAGTCTGCTTTGGCGGATGTGTATGTGGCATTGATGACGGATTATTGTCTGGATCTGATGGACAGCAGCGACACCGTAATCGTCGAAGGCGCATTCAGCAATAATATTAACTTCCTCACCTTATTGGCTTGTATGCGCAGTCAAAACGAAATTTACGCCTCCCGCGATGTCACCGGCACCTCCGGCGGCGCAGCCTTGCTGTCTAACAAAAGCTTAAAGCTAAAAGGCCGTCTTAGCCTTGCTCTATGTGATGCGCAAATAAAACCATTGCTGAACTTGTATCGTCAGCAATGGCGGGATTTAGTGGGGGAGTTGTAGTTTTAGCTGTGTGACAAAAACCATTAACAACGCCTCATTCCGACACTGGTACGAACGTTTCATGAGGTGTTGCTCGTGGTTCTCTGTTGCTTTGTAGGTGAAAAAGTCACATCGAACGAATTTCTAGTTTTTTCCCCAGTGCAGTAGCAAAACGTTCAAGAGTTGGAACAAACGCTAGATGTTCTTTCAAAGTAATAATCAGTTTCCTAGATATTGAGCATTTTTAATTTTTTAAGAGAACGTTCTTGAATGTTATTCTGTGGAGATCCTTTAGCTTGTTGCAAAAATCACCTATATCATCTTCAAGTAGTTTAGATGCTTCGACTGCATTTTGAGAGCAAAATAATACTTTTACGCTGTCTTTAATTCTCTGATTTATGCTTATTGATGCTGCATATAAAGAATAGCACTCACTTTCAACTTCATCGTTATCTATTAGTATTGAAAATGTTTCAAGCTCAAGGTCAATCTTACTCAATTTATAAATCAGGATGTTTAAAAGTTTGAGTTTTTCAAATTCTAGTTTTTTAAGGATTTTTTGTACTTCTTGATCTTCATATTCTTTTTTTTCTTTAACTGTATAGTGGCCAAATTTTTCATAATCATCCATGAGATTGAAGAGCTGATATTTGAACTCTGTGGTTGTATATTCAATTAAATCGTGACAAAAACTAAGGAAACTGCGATTAAGTCTCCAATATGAGACAATACCCATCTGATCATTACCGCATGACCGAACGACATGAACCAGCTCTCATTCGCCGATACCGAATTCACCAGCAAACGCCGTAAAACCCGTAAA
>Ga0208645_1000151_pt1 | contig 102851 bp, 75 predicted proteins | sample VirMetDEL_Sep_01_FD_184519 | JGI IMG/M metagenome (GOLD analysis project Ga0208645, IMG submission 184519) | Aqueous microbial communities from the Delaware River and Bay under freshwater to marine salinity gradient to study organic matter... | ecosystem: Environmental > Aquatic > Marine >... | reverse complement strand
CGGGTCTGCTTACGCTTGCCGGCGTACTCGGCGTCGGCGAAGGTCATCTGCTTCATCGGGAAACTCAGGCAACGGGGTCGGCGTATTTCACCAGATTTGGGAAGTCTTCTTCAGGATTTCCCTAGAAATGCAGTCCATTCTTCAGTCGATGGCATTGCTGAGCCAGGATGAAGAATCGTTTCCTGTACGATATCCCAAGAAATATCGACCAGCCAATTATTGCAACTATCCAAGACTCGACCAACGATTGCCAAGTGGTTTTTTGTAGGTTTGACGAATCGCCCCAAACCGGTATGAGCCCAAATAGTGACCGTTTTGGGGGCCGTTGAGCACAGCGATTTCAGTTCTGCCTCATAATTCCGTTCAGGGTGGAGAGCTTTTACTTCACCGGTGTGTGTAACATCCGAATCATAGACATCGTTGTGAAGCGTCGCCACGAGCCCTATTTCGCCAGCTTCCTGGAGAAGGCTGGAGAGTGATTCTGAAGTCAGGGACATCGTCTCGTCAGCGCTGTGAACGTCCGATGGAATATCGCCTGCGGCAGTGTGGCTGATTGGCTCACCCGCGATTTTCTTGGAGACGACTTCTTTATGAATTGTAAACTCACCGATCCCCACAAATGCCCCGGGGTACGTGAGTATCGCCCGTTTCAGATGCTGAACGGCATAGCGATCCATGGGATTAAATCCCGTGATCATGAGATCTAATCGTTCTTGGTACTCCCGGGGCAGTTCAAGATATTCCTTGGCGTACATGGCATCGGCGAATGCATAGTAATAAAGATCTGACTTCGGCCCAATATAGTAGTTCGGCCCGAACGCATCCCCTCCGGAATTTGCTTGGTACCCCTCAAAACTGTCCCATCGTTGTTGCAGTGGCAGTGGCATCACGACCGAGCGCGTGATCCCCGTCGACATGTAGTTGTCTACCAGATTGCGCAGCGTTGTGCCTTGGAAGGCATAGTTGGAAATATGAAAGTGAGAATCCGCGAGTGGCTCAGTAGGTTTGGTGGAATCAGCGCTGCGCTCTGGCGGTGACGAACACCCCGATGCTACCGCCATAAAAGCAACCAAAGCTGTCCGTTTCATTTGAGTTGCAACATCAATCATTTATTCACCCCGTCTAAAAAATCACAACCTTCAACCAAAATTGAAAGCTCGTTATAAGCCGTATCTGTTTTCTTGCCGGTTAACGTCCATTTACAACAGCGAATAATTCAGTCGTCTTGAGCCGAGCCCAGGGCGAGCGAGTCGACTCTCATCAACTCACAATTTTTGCGATTGCAATGCCTGCGGCGACGGTCGAACCCACGGACACCGTTAGGGTGATGCGTCCTGCGCGGTGTGCCGTGACTTGCATTTCCATCTTCATCGCCTCCATGGATGCGAGGGTGTCGCCCACAGCCACGTTGTCGCCGTCGGCGACGTTCCAGGACTGCAGGGTGCCCGAGATCGGGGCTACAACGGCGGCGGCATCCGTCGAAATGGAAGACACATCAGCCCCCTCGCGCTCAGCAGACGGCGCAGTGGAATGTAGCCCGCGCAGCAGTTCAGCCGGCAACCCGAGCGCAATCCTTCGGCCATCGATCTCCACGGCCGTGCGTACCAGCGCGATATCGGCCAGCGGTTCAGGCCGTACAGCGGCCGCCAGCGTGTCGGCAAAATCTGTCTCGATCCAGCGCGTATGCACGCTGAAAGCATCGGCTGATGTGAAATCGGCGTGCGCCATCACCGCCCGGTGAAAAGGAAGCACCGATGGCACCCCTTCGATTCGGAACTCCTTCAGCGCCCGGCGCGCGCGGGCTATAGCCTGGGCACGGGTGGCGCCAGTAATGATCAACTTGGCCATCAGCGAATCGAATGTACCTGGGACGGTAGAACCCGACTGCACGCCGGTATCGACGCGCACGCCGGGCCCCGACGGTGCCTCGAACAGATGCACCAACCCCGGCGCGGGTAGAAAGCCGCGCCCCACATCCTCGGCGTTGATGCGAAACTCGAAAGAATGACCGCGCGGCTTCGGCGTCTCGGTGACCGACAGCCGCAAGCCATCGGCGATGCGCAGTTGCTCGACGACGAGGTCGATGCCCGTTGTCTCTTCGGTCACTGGATGCTCGACCTGCAGGCGCGTGTTGACCTCCAGAAACGAGATTGTTCCGGAGGGACTCAACAGAAACTCGACAGTCCCCGCACCGACGTAGCCTGCCTTCGCGCACACATCGCGCGCCGATTGATGGATGCGCTCACGCTGCTCATCACTGAGGAAGGGCGCGGGGGCTTCTTCCACCAGCTTCTGGTTGCGCCGCTGCAACGAGCAATCGCGCGTGCCGAGCACGACGACATGGCCGTGCGTATCGGCGATCACCTGCGCCTCGACATGACGAGGCCGATCGAGGAACTGTTCAACGAAACACTCGCCACGGCCGAAAGCAGTGACCGCTTCACGCACCGCCGACTCGTACAATTCGGCTACTTCGTCGAGCCGCCATGCGACCTTCATGCCGCGGCCGCCACCGCCAAAGGCCGCCTTGATGGCGATCGGCAGGCCGTTCTTCTCGGCAAAGGCCACGACCTCCTGCGCATCGCGCGCGGGCTCCGACGTGCCAGCCACCAACGGCGCACCGACAGCCAGGGCGATCTTGCGCGCCTGCACCTTGTCACCCAGTGCCTCGATGGCTGCCGGCGAAGGGCCGATCCACTTCAGGCCCGCGCCAATCACGGCCCTGGCAAAAGTTGCGCTTTCCGAAAGGAAACCGTATCCGGGGTGTACCGCGTCGGCGCCACAGCGGTCGGCCACGGCGAGCAGCTTTTCGATGTTCAAGTAGGTGTCGGCCGGGCGCTGGCCGTCAAGGCCGTAGGCCTCATCGGCCATACGAGCGTGCATCGCGTCGATGTCGGCGTCGGCATACACCGCGACGGATTTCACACCATAATCGGCACAGGCGCGCACGATGCGTACAGCGATCTCGCCGCGGTTGGCGATAAGAACTTTCTTCATGGGGTTTCTCGCAGGTCGGAAGAGAGGGCCGCGGTGAACGCGCGTATGGGGTTGAAGCGCACCTGCGCACCGATGGGGATCTGCCCCGCACGGTCGAGATGGTAAGGGGCGACAGCGCCGATCACTGGGTAGCCACCGGTCAGCGGGTGGTCGGCAAGGAAGAGCACGGGCTGGCCGCTTGGCGGCACCTGAATCGCGCCCAACACGGTGCCTTCACTGGGCAGTTCGGCGATCTGTGCGCGCATCAACGGCGTTTCACCGGCCAGACGCAGGCCGACGCGGTTCGATTGCGGCGTCACAGTCCACAATTGGCTCGCCAACAATGCAATGGCCTGCAGTGTGAACCAGTCGGTGCGCGGCCCCATCACGACATCGAGCACCACGGTCTGCGTCGTCGTCGGTAGATCGGCACGAGGCGTTTCGGGCGCGCCGACGATGGAGCCATGCGTGACCACAGGTACCGGCAAAATGTCACCGGCTTTGATGGGCGGCGGACCGACCTGCGCGAGCGTGTCTGTCGATCGACTTCCGAGCACGGGCGCGATCGCGAAGCCACCGCGCACCGCCAGGTAGCTGCGGATGCCGGCACGCGGGTCGCCAAGCGATAGACTGTCGCCATCAGAAAGTGCGATGGCTTCATGGCCTGGCACACGATATCGAGCGCCGTTCGCACGCGTGAGTTCGATCGGCGCATCGGCACCGGTGAAGGCCACCACCGTGTCTGCGCGGCTCGTGATTTGGAAACCACCGTAGACGATCTCGACGCAGGCCATGTCGCTCGCATTGCCGACCAGACGGTTGGCCGCGCGCAGTGCGCCCTTATCCATCGCCCCTGAGGCGGATACGCCCTGCCCGGCCAGACCCTCGCGCCCGAGATCCTGGAACAGCGCCTGCAGGCCGGTGCTACGGACAACAAGCGCCGGACCATTGTGGAGCGGAACCTCGACGGGGCCAGTCGACGGCGCTGGCAAAGCTGAAACCTGCCGCCCTGAAACATCGACGAAACGTACCTTGAAGCCCGGTTGCAGCAGCGCGGGCACGTCACGGCTTAGGTCCCACATCGGCGTGGCAGTCACGCCGATGATCTGCCACCCCCCCGGACTGGCCTGCGGATAGACGCCGCTGAAAGCGCCGGCCAACCCCACGGCGCCCGCGGGGATGCGCGTGCGTGGCGTAGTGCGACGCGGCACGTTGAGGCTTGGGTGGCCGCCGCTCAGATAGGCGAACCCAGGTGCGAAGCCAGTGAAGGCAACGGTGTAGTCGCAGCCGGTATGGCGGCGAATCACCTCTTCGCGCGAGAGATCAAGCATCTGCGCGACCTCGTCAAGGTCCTCTCCTTCGTAGGAGACCGGAATCTCCACGCGAGTGGTCGCACGCTCGATCTGCGCCGTGAGGTCCCGGCGGCTGATGCGCGTGACGAGTTCATCATGCGTCACCGTGTTAGGCCGGAAGTGAACCATGACCGTGCGTGCGGCCGGTACGAGTTCGACGATGCCATCGATGGGCTCGGCCTGTAGTGATGCAAGCAGCGCCAGCGTCTGCGACAAGTCATCTAGCTCGACCAACAGGGCGTCGAGATTAGCGGGCAGAAATCGCATCATGGTACGACTCCCATGTCGACGAAAGGAGCGACCTTGACGCCCGAACGCTCAAGCAGCGCACGCACTTGCCGCGCCATCTCCACCGCGCCGGGGCTGTCACCATGCACGCAGACCGAATCGGCCTTAAGGCGCACGATGCTGCCGTCAATGGCCGTGACCACACCCTCGGTCGCCAGGCGAAGCATGCGCTCGGCAACATCCTGCGCATCGTGCAGCACGGAGCCCTTCTCGCGACGGGAGACCAGCGAACCGTCCGGCATGTAGGCGCGATCGGCAAAGGCTTCGGCCACAGTGCTCAGCCCGCTTGCCTGCGCCCAGCCGAGTAGCGGCGAGCCGGCCAAACCGACCAGCACCAGTGACGGGTCGATTGCGCGGATGGCGGCAATCACGTCGTGTGCCTGGCGCTTATCGTGCGCGATGGTGTTGTAGAGCGCTCCGTGTGGTTTGACGTATCGTACCGACGTGCCGGCCACCGCAGCCAACCCCTTCAGCGCGCCGATCTGGTAGATCACGTCAGCCTGCAGGTCGGCGCTTGCCACGTCCATTTGGCGGCGGCCGAAACCGACGAGGTCGGGATAGGCGACGTGCGCGCCTACTGCCACGCCGCGCTCCGCCGCTTGACGTAGCGTCCGCAGGATGCCGGCAGCGTCGCCAGCGTGGAAACCGCAGGCCACGTTGGCACTGCTCACGATGCTGAGCATCGCGTGGTCGTCACCCATGCGCCAGGCGCCCAGGCTTTCACCCAAGTCACTATTGAGGTCTATCTTCATGTTGTTTTCTTTTCTTTAGCGAAACATCAGGAAATACAGGATGAAAACATTGCAAGTCAGCAAGGCCAGCGCCGTGGGCACCTGCGCGCGGATCACCGCGTTTTTGTCGGGCAGTTCGAGTAGGGCCGCCGGTACGATATTAAAGTTGGCTGCCATCGGCGTAAGCAAGGTGCCGCAATAACCCGAGAGCATGCCGATGGCTGCCATAAGGGCCGGGTTACCGTCGTACATGCCGACCAGGACTGGCACCCCGACGCCCCCTGTCATCACGGGGAAGGCGGCGAAACCGTTGCCCATGATGATGGTGAAAAGCGCCATGCCAACCACGTACACCATCACCGCGAAGAAACGTACATCCATGTTGATGTAGCTGGTGGTGATATGCGCCACGGCCTTGCCCACACCGGCGTCGGAGAATACGAGGCCCAGCATGCCGAGCATCTGCGGCAGTACCAGCGCCCAACCGAGCGCATCGGTCAGCCGACGCGATTCGCGGATGCCTTGCATCGGCGTTTCGTTCGTCATCTTGCAGACCAGCGCAAGCGCGACCATACAGCCCAGCCCTAGGCTTACCATCGTGGTGTTCTTCGGGTCGAGCAGCGGTATGCCGCCAACCACGAGGTACTTCGCCGACAGCGTGCCGATCATGGTCACGACCGGGATCGCCAGGGCGGGGATGAAAAGCTTGTTGCCCAGCAGATTGGCGCTGGCCGAGTACTCCGCCGCCGAGCGGGCCACGTGACGGCCAATGCCGACACCGCCGAAGGCTGCAATCAGCGCCATCACCACAACACCGACGCCGACCCAGACCGGCGGCAACTGGTCGCCGAGCAAGAAGACGAGCGAATAAAGGCCCCAGAAAAAGGCACTGGAATAGCGCTTTGAGTGCTGGCGATCCATGAGCGTCATCACCGCGGTGATGGCGAGGATGGCACCGACGAGGTAGTACAGGTGCGTGATCGTGAGCGTCATGGTCGGGACTCCTTGCCTTCGACTGTGACGGTTGCCGCCGCGGCCGCGGCGCCGCCGGCCATCTCGCGCATCAACCAAGTGTCAAGCCGGCGCAGGCGCCAAGCATGGATGGTGAATGCGCAAACAGCTGTCGGAATCCCCCAGAGCGCGACGCGGATCGGCTCGACTTCGATGCCCGCCTCACGCAAGAACGTGGTCATCAGCACGATCGCGCCGAAAGCCACGAAGATATCTTCGCCGAAGAACAGGCCGACGTTATCGGTCGCTGCGGCATACGCTCGCAGCTTGTGGCGAACCTTCTCCGGCAGTGCCCCAAAACGGGCTTCGGCAGCACCTTCTGCCATTGGTGCGAGCAGCGGTCGCACCATTTGTGGATGGCCGCCCAGGCTGGTAAGACCGATGGCTGCGGTCATCTGGCGTGCGCCAAGGTAGACAATCAGCAAGCGGCCCGCAGTCGCGGACTTGATGCTGCTGATCCATCGCTGGGCGTGCTGGCGCAAACCATAACGCTCGAGCAAGCCAATCACCGCCAGCGGTAGCAGGATGATCAACGGCAGGTTACGTGTCTTGATGAAGCCTGTGCCGATGGCGGCAAGAATCCTATCGACCGGAAAGTGCGCCGCGAAGGCGGTGACGACGGCCGTGACAATCACGACCAACATGGGATTAAAGCGCAGGACGAAGCCCACGATGATGACGACGACCCCCAGCAAGGGCCACAAGTTGATGTCAGTGGGCACCGGCGTTTCTCCAAGTTGTTTGAGTTATTTTCTTAGATCACTCAACTATCTTCATCCGATTGAATGATCATTTCAACAGAATTGTTCAACAATCCAACATGGATAATAAAAAGCAATATGCATGCCAAAATATGAATTCGTTTCAGCCCTACAGGAAAAAGCGACACTGCGAGTAGGGCAAAACCTGCTAGAATCCAATCGCCCCTGCCACTCAGAAGTCCGCTCGATGCCCCTTCCCGCCTCCCCTTCATTCGTAGCCCAGACGCTAAACGAGCGGATCGCCGAACAGTTGCGTCAGCAAGTCACCCAAGGCGAATTCACACCTGGGCAACGGCTGTCCGAGCAGGTGCTCAGCGAAAACCTCGGCATCTCGCGAAACACCCTGCGCGAAGTATTCCGGACGCTGGCCAAAGACGGCCTGTTACGACACGAGCCCAACCGTGGGGTATTCGTGGTAGTTCCCAGCATCGCGGCCGTCATCGACATCTACCGCGTGCGACGCCTCATCGAATGCCAGGCGTTGGCCGAGGCTTACCCGCGCCACCCGGCGAAGAAAAACATGCGCGCAGCGGCAGAACAGGCCCAACGAGCACGGGACGCGGGGGACTGGCTGGCAGTGGGCACAGCTAACATGGACTTCCATACGGCCGTCGTTGAACTTGCAGACAGTGAACGCTTGAACGCCATGTTCCGGCGCATACTTGCAGAGCTACGGCTGACTTTTGGGCTGTTGCAGGACGCCGAGTTCTTGCATGAGCCCTACGTCGATATGAACTTTCAGATTCTTGAACTCGTTGAACGCAACGAGATGGCCAAAGCTCGCGACGCAATGCTTGAATACCTCATTCATTCCGAACGCATTGTTTTGGCCGTCTATGCGAGGCGCCCTTCCCAGGAAGGGTGAAAGCTCCGACGTCCACGCAACATCTGCCCTACACAGCCGGTCGACTGGTCGATACAGTTAACCAAGCGGGGCTCCTTCAGAAATTTTTGCCGCCCTAGCGCATGAGCGAAGAACTGCCAGACATAGAGCCCCTGTGGCAGGATGACCTGGTTGCCTTCACCATCGGCTGCTCGTTTTCCTTCGAACAAGCGCTCCTGGATGCCGGCACTGCCCTCAACAACAACGAATGGATGCAATGGACAAACAATGAACACAGCTCAACGGTCGATTCAGCAGTACATAAACGCCAAGGACAGTAACCGCCCGCATCTGCTGCGCCAGGCTTTTATGCCGGATGCACAACTGGAGATGGTGGTACACACGGGGTCTATCTCGTTTCCACCCCACGTTGAAGGCCTCGAGTCCATCGGCGACGTACTGGTCAGACGCTTCGGCCAGACATTCGAAAACGTCTATACCTTTTGTCTGGGACACCCACCGGAGCCGGATAGCAAAACGTTCCAATGCCAATGGCTGGTCGCTATGTCCGACAAAAACTCCGGCGAGGTCCGAGTCGGTTGTGGTCAATATGGATGGCAGTTCAATCCCGAGTCGGGACTTGTCGAGCGGCTCACTATCACCATCGAGCATATGAAAACCCTGCCACCTACCGATCTTCACACCATCATGGAGTGGGTATCCCACCTGGACTATCCATGGTGCCAACCAGAAGCATTAGCGAGCAACGCTCCAGACATAGGCACCCTTGAAGAGGTGATCCAGTATGTAATCCGGTCAGAACAGTGAAGTTGCGGAACACATCTGAAGCGTTGCGGAAGGGATCGTAAATCGCAGGTATAAAAAACCCCGTAGACGGTAATCTACGGGGTTTTTAAGAGTGGAGGCCGGGGTTGGAATCGAACCAAACACGACGCGGTTGCGCGCCAACCGCGTCTAAGATCTGATGTTTAAGCCGCAGGACTCGTCAACCAGCTACTGCTCAACGTTGCCAGCAACGAAGCATCTGAGATAACACCCGATGCCTTCGGATCAAATCCGGGATGACTGCCACTGAACCCTGCCATTGCCTGAACCAACTGGTCAACCTGCGCCCCCAGTAGATAGTCCGTATGGCTTCCACCGAGGGCGATCCTGTCCAGCCGGCTGACAGAGTTGTCATACCAGCCCTGCACAGTGATGTCGGTGTCGCTGCCTAGCAGTTGCACGCGCAGATCATTACCCGCCCGCTGAAACCACAGCGACTCACGGGACTCGTTGTCGATGCGCAGGGCACCCCGGGCTTCTCCTATCCCATTGATAAGAGTGTCGTGCCCCCGCCCTCTGGCAATTACATAGTGGTCATAGCCACCACCGCCGATCAGCAAGTCATTGCCCCCTCCTCCTTCAAGTCGGTTGCTACCGGTATCTCCCGACAGGATATCGTCGTGGCTGGAGCCCAGAAGGTTCTCAATACTCGTCAGCCGGTCGATCCCACCGTACCCGTTGCTTGCCGTGCCTTTAGCCAGATCTACGACCACGCCGGTTGGGGCGCCTTCATAACTGGCCGTATCATTACCGGCACCACCGCTCAGCACGTTGTTTCCGCCCTTGCCTGTCAGAACATCATCACCGGCCCCACCATTGAGTACGTTGTCCCGACTGTCACCGCTCAACCGGTCAGCGAAAGCACTGCCGTTGAGGTTTTGCACATGGGTAAAGCCATCAAAATCCCGTGGAGTGAGTGAATCAAGTTGCGCAACTATCCCTTTGGCTGAACCGGAGTAATCCACGGTAGCAACACCCAATAGATTGTCGTACAGGGAGAGAGCATTGAGATTGACCCCGGTTAAGGTCAGTAAAGGCGTGCCTGGCGAGAAAGACAGACGGGCCTGCGCGGAAGCATCTTCATCCAAGTAAACCGTGCTGGAGGCTGAACTCAGCAGCAATCGGTCGCCTGAGACTCCGGCCTGAAAAGCATTGATGCGGTGCCCGGTTGCTCCCGCCGACTCCGTGAACAAAAACATATCGCGGCCTGCACCGCCGGTCATGCCATGCCCATTCCCGGAGCCTGAAATCAATAAGCTTGCGGACGCACCAGCGACCGCTGAGACCTGACTACCCGACACGAGCTGAACATCAGCGTAACCCAACACCGATCCCAACGCAGTTTTGTAAGTCTGCAGACTGGCGCTTGCTTGGGCGTACGCTTCTTGTGCACTCGCCTGAGCAGTTAGCAATGCATTGGCTTTGTCTCTATCGACAGTAGACGCCCATTCGTAACGACTGGTGCTGGTCACCGTTACCCAGTGTGCTGGAGTAAAAGGCGGAAATAGACTCTTGGTAACGTAACGTTGTGTTGTCGTAATGACAGTTGGCGGCAGGATGCTTGCGAGGTTGGCCGCTGTTTGAGCGATCAGTGACGATGAGCCTGCCAAGCCATCGAGTGCATTCTGATAGAGTGAAACCGTGCTGCCGAGCCCGCGCTCAAACGCAACGGCAGCCTCTTTAGCTGACTGCGCAGTAGAGGAGCTCTTCGTGTCATTCGCACTTACAGCTTGCCCCAAAGCAAATTGCCGGGCTTGGGCGGATGACGCTACAGCTTGCCCAACCGTCGTGGTCAACGAAAGTGAGCCGCTGATGGATGCAAAGGCTGCAACAGAGGCCGCAACGGTTCCCACGCCACGTTCCAGGTAGGCGTTGCTGGTCGTCGAGGATGCCGGAAATGAAACCTCGAAAATATTCTTTACGTAGAAGGCATCCGCATTCAGTGCGCTGATGCGCTCGTAGCTGACGACTCCTTTAGGACGGCCCGTCATCGGGTTGGTTGAATCGAAATTGATCTGTGTCGTGAGGATGTAGGCCTGTGGGTCCTGGCTATTGTAATAACGGTAGCTGTTCATACTGGGGACCAGGTAAATCAGCGACACCTGACGGCCAAGGCTGCTGGCCTGAGCACTCTTGCTGCCCAACGCCGCAATTGCCGCCGCGGCCTGGTTGGCGGCCGTCGTCGCCAGACCTGCGCCTTGCGTGACCGCGCCCGACTCATAAACCCTACGCGTTTCGAGCGCGACATTTGAAATCGAAGGCACCAGTGGCACGTCCACATGGGCGGTAAAATAAGCGTCCAGCGACGGTGGCTTATTTATCGTCAATGGGTCTACGGGATTAAAACCGGAATTGGCTTGTTTCCAGGATTGTTGAGTGGCAATGGCCAGTTCCACCGCATCGCTGCCAAGCCGCAGACCGTTGGACAGTTCGATAGCCGCGAGCTTACGGTAGTCGGCTGCGAACCAGTCCTGAATTTCGATGCGGTCATGGCTGCCCAACACAGCTACAAGCAGGTTGTTGCCTTCACGTGCCAACCACAAGTCGGCCGCCTTTATACCTGCTTGTAACTTCAGTATCGAACTCGGCCCGGTATTGCCCGAGACACCATTGATCACTTTATCCTGGCCGTCTCCCCGATCGAAGACGTACACATCGTTGCCACCACCGCCTTCAAGCCGATCATTGCCTCGACCACCTGCCAACACATTATTGGCGGTGGTGCCTGTCAATGTGTCGCTCCACGCGGAGCCGATAACGTTATCGATGTTATACAGCGTACTTTCCAGGCTATCGCGTCCTGAGGACAAATTGACGCTCACCCCGGCAGCGACCTGTACATAGCTCGCGACATCGGTACCCGCACCGCCATCGATCCATGCGCCACGCCCAGTCACCAGGAACGTGTCATCACCTGCCCCCCCCCTGAGCACGGAGTTCCAGTCACCACCGATTAGCGTATCGCCATGGCTTGAGGCAATGATCTCGTTGATATGCACCTGGCCGTCGTTCAGGCCATTATTTCGTAAGCTGCGTACCCCCGCTTGGTCATACCCGGCAAAAGACAGCGTCCGTACACCGCTGAAATTGGCGAACAAGTTCAAGTCCGAAGCGTTGGTCCCCAGCAGATCAACGTAATGTTGCCCGTCAGCGGCTAACACACGCAGCCCCTCTTGGGTGCGGACGACAGACGCACTGTCGCCGAGCCCCAGTAGCTGAATTTGGTCGCCCGCGCTGCCGGCCTGAAATCTTTGCAACGTCACTTGCCCGGAAGCCTGGCTGAGCAACACGTTATCGACGCTGGTATTAAGCACGAAGCGTTGGGCGCCGTTACCCGCCAGGATCAGGTTGTAACCTTTGTCGACGGTCACTGTCCCGCCCGCCACACCGGTGTAGGCCTTGGCGTAACCCGCCGATTGCGCGAACGCCCCAAGAGACGTGTCGATACCGACTTTGAGGTCCCTGGACAATTGCAATAAGGCGGCGTAAGCGGTAAAGGTATCCGCAGCAAAACCCGCATCATCGGGGGAGAAAAAAGTATTATTCCCGGGTAAATGGCCGATTGAATTCTTATTCACCGGAACCAGACTGTTCACCTGACCGCGCAAGGCTTCCAACCTGCCGGTGTAAGCCGCCCACGCCTCTGAAGTGGTCAAATACGAGGTCGCTGCGGCGCCCCAAGCGACAGCGGCAGAATGTGCCTTGGTTTGGGCGGTCGAACGCGCCTCAGCGCTCGGCACGGCGTTGGCTATTTGCGCCGCAGTTTGCGCCTGCCCCAGCGCTATCGCCCCCGCATCAACGGCCTGCAGAGTGGCGCGAACAGAGCCGTAGTACGTCGAGCCCTGCTGTAGCAATGCCATCACTTCCTTACCGGCAGTGCTACCTTGTTCGGCACCACTTTCACCTTCATAGAAGGTAATGAGCGTTCGGTCACGCACCCCGAGCAAAGGGTTGGGAAACCCCCTGACTGCTGCGATAACGCTGCTTGACTGACCAGGCCTGCAACGCGGCCGTATAACCTGCAAAGTCAGGCGCCGTCGTTGCCAGAGCCGCGTCAGCCCCGCGCGCCTGGCCTGCGGCCATCGCCGCATAACCTTTGGAGGCGTAATCGGCAAATATCAGGGTGCCTGGGTTGATGGGGGCTGCCCCTTGAGCGGCCTCGGTTTTCTCGGCCAACCCAATATCGGCAATATCTCTTCGTGTGCCATTGGTGAACGTAAAACCGGCGGTGGAATCAATTAATCCCCCTCCCACCTGACGGCCGTCATGCGTCGATATCAGGTCAATGGATGCGATACCCAGAGACGTCAATGTTTTCAATTCGTCAGGCGTGGAAATGCCATTCTGATCCGCGTCGACCCATACTTTGACACCGTCAAAATAACTGCCGCCGGTCAAAGGGTTGATCAACGCGGTATCCCGAGAAAAAACCGTACTCCCGGCAGCGGCGAGCGTCGCGAGCGCCGAAAAGCCATTTTTCCCAACCGGCGCCTTGCTTCCCGGTACCGCGAAGGACTCACCAAACCACTCGGTTGCATTGTCGATAGCGCCATTGCCGTTGGTGTCAAACACCAGGATGCCATTGTCCGCCCCGACCCAGCCCACCGCGCTTTTTGCCCCATCGGCGTTATGATCGAACACTGCGTTACTTTGTGACGGTGGCAGCAGTTTGATGCCACTCCCCGTCAGGTCCAGCACCAGCGGCAGGTGGTATCGACCAGAACCCGACACCTCCAATGGTAGGATGGTGACGATGCCAACGTTGTAAGTGCTCCAGCCCTGTTGAGCGATATTCAGTACTTGCTGGATTGCCGCCTGTAAGCCGTTCGACAACCTCAGTGCAAAAGGAATACTGGCGCCCAATGCAGTGGGTGACCAGCGATCAGAATAGGGTTCCTGGGCCAGACGATGCTGCAGAGCCTTCAAGGACAGGGCATTTTCCGCAGCGGCGATCGCACCCTCGGCAGGCGTACTCAGGAGCGTGCCTGTCTGTGCCTGCTGGGATACTACGGTCTGGGACAAGACCAGCGCGCCAGCTTGGGTAGACGTCTGGCTGATAAACGCAGCCAGATCGGACGCGGGGCCCGTGAAGGTTTGACCGTTCTGCTTCCAGGTAGTGTTTACCGGCAGCCCATCGAAACCGTAAGTCTGTTCTACCGCTAATCCACCCTCGGCGTTTTTCCACGCGACGACCACACCTTGAGCCGTCAAGCGATAGGCCGCCGACAAGTCGCCATAGCTGTGTGATACGGAAACATTTTGTTTACCGACCGAAATGATCGAGTCCTTGGGTACTTCCATCAACGAAATACCTGCGACGCTGACTTGAACGCTATCTTTCGTATAAAGCAGCGTGGCCTCACCGACAGAAGATGATGAAAGGGGAACCGTCAAGATCATGTCGCCATTTGGCTCTATCTCTATTTTACGGATATTGTCGAGCGTAGTCTTCGCGTCGGGTCGAGCAGGATCGTTCGCACTGTTCAGTAACTGGGTAACCACATTGTAATACCCAGTTGGGGAGTCGACCTTATTAATCCAGCCTTGAGCGAGTGTTTTATTCGCCTCAGAGCCGGCCACGCTCGCGAGCGACATAAGCTGGACAGTATTAATCGCCAATATCAGCTCTTTTTTAATGTCGCCAGCAGAATCAAGAACAGTTTTCCAATAGGTCTCCCTGGTATTTTCTGTGATATTAGAAAATACAGAATTCAATGTCCATGCGTCCTTCGACAGGCCATTATCTTCAAATACTTTTGTATGAAAACCCCATGCCTCTTGGTGCGTGACATCAGAAGAAATGGGACTGCCTCCGTTTGTCTCAAGCTTACTATCTAAAGCAGAAAGGTAACCACGGGCCATCTGATTTAAAATGCGTGCCACATCAGCATCAGATACAGGCGCACCTATATTTGAGGCCGTCATTTTCATAAAACTGATCGCAGTTGCGCCTGCAAATGTATCGCCCTTCGCGACCCCGTTTGCTAGCTTGGCGTATTGGTAACCCTTGGCGGCCAGGTAATCATACATAGCACTCGGACCAGCGGACTCCAGAAGCGCTCTCGCATAACCCAACTCAAACTTACTTAGTTCTTGAGGCATCACGGCACCTTAAATTTTACTGTTTGATATTTGAGAGAACGAAGGCGTTCATGGCATCTACAACCGCTGGCCAGTCCTTAAGTTTACTCGGAGCAAGTTCAACTTTCGCAAGTGCACCTATTTTTTCAATGACAAAATAGCCTGTGCATTCATAAAATTCCTTTTCAGTTTTATATCGTCGACAGGAAAATACTACAGGCACTTTCTCCGCACTGCGCTTCCAATAGTAGCCATTTACTTCGCCGGGCAAATATTTATTATCTTTCTCCTGAAGAAACAACCCCAACTCCTTCTGATAATTATCCGCACTTTCCACTTTAGATGCAGAGGCCTCCAGCATATTATTTATCAGATAATCAAGATCTCCATGCCTGGCAGCAATCTGTTCAAGCGTCAACACCACACCTTGAAATTTTCCGTAGGGGGTCGTCGTATACTCACTCGTTCTCACAGGTAGAAGATATGGCCAAGACAGCGCCATTGATACCGAAGAAAAATTAGCATCACAGCCTTTCTTATTTTCGGTAAAGCCTTTTTCCCATGAGCTTTTCCCTTCATATTCAGCCCAGAATAGGACGTAACTACTCGGTACTTCTATCACAGTGCCCAAAATTTTCCCGCATACCCAACCCGGACGGTTTCCCGAAGACACATTTGGCGCCGCCTCGGTTCTTTTTTGAACTTCAGATAGATAAGTGACTAATGCAACTGCCAACAGTCCCAACAGACCCAGCAACAAGATAGCTGCCACGCCCCTTAAGGCCTGCCAGAAAAAAAAGAAAATTCTGACCATATTTCGGCGCAAAAAAACACGATTTACGCGCATAAAATTTCTTCCAATCCGACCATCCAAATCATGATCAATTACCCCTCGAACGTGAGGGCCTTGAACCTATGACGGTTTGAACCGCTCCAGACCGAACCCCATCCATGAAAATAGTCCGCCTAGCGCTCTCTCAAACTCTCCTGAACATGCTGGCGCAAAGGGCTCAGGAAGTAATCCAGCACCCGACGCTGATCCGTCTTGACCTCCGCCGTCACCGTCATACCCGGAGACAGCGCAACGCGTTCTCCCTTGATATTCAAATGATCTTCTTTCAGTCGAATCCGACTGCTGTAGACGGGCCCACGTTTTTCATCGTCTATCGCATCGTTGGACACCCCGATCACCTCCCCTTCAACGGTGCCATAACGGGTGAAGGTGAAGGTTTCCACCTTGACCGTCACCGCCTGGCCGGCTCGGACAAAACCCACATCCTTGTTTTCCAGCAGGGCTTCCACTTCAACGGGCTGGTCGGTAGGCACGATGACCATCAATGCCTGCGCTGGCGTTACCACACCACCCACGGTATGCACCGCCAGTTGCTGGACAGTGCCAGCTACCGACGCCTTGAGCTGGGTAAGGGTTTCTTGATAGCGGGCCTTGGTCAGTAGCTGAACCAGGCTCGCTTCCTTCTGGACAGCCTCTTGTTGCAGATCCAGCATGGCGCGTCGAGTCTGCGCCACCACGCCTTCGCGTCGACGTTGTGCTTCGCCCCGGGCTGCCGTGGATTGCAATACGCTGGCCTGTTGCACACTCAGTTGGCGCAACACATCCAAGCGTGCTTGTTCCTTTTGCAGGTACTCATGGCGGGCAACATATTGCTGGGCTAGCAAGCGTTGATAGTCCTCAGCCAACTGGGTCGCGATCGGCAACGCCTGACGCAAGCTCGCCACCTGCACCTGCGCAGCCTGGATGTCCGCAGTGCGCTGCAGAATCTCAGCGTCTGCCAGCGCCAACTGGCTTCGATACTCCTGATATTGCCCTTGCAACCAGCGCTGAGCTCTCAGCGTCTGCTCGGGGCTGACCTCCACCAGGCTGTCACGCGCCAGCATCGGCTCTTGCTGGTGCTCGATAGCCTTCAGCATCGCCGTACTACGGGCGCGATCAATACGCGCTGCCAATAAGTCACCCTGCGTGCGTCGTACCTCAGTATCAGCCGAAGTCGCATCCAGTTCGATCAGCACCTCACCCACTTGCACACGCTGCCCGTCACTGACGTGGATCGCCTTGACCACCGCAGTTTCGCTGGATTGGATCAGCTTGGTTTTACCACTGGGGACTATTTTCCCGGGGGCGACGGCCACCACTTCGATGGTTCCAAAGTAAGCCCAGGCAAGCGCCAGGACAAAAAACAGCACGATCCCCCAGACGAAGACTCGCGGGGCCGGATGCGCCGGGCTGTCCTGCAAGGTCAAAGCGGCCGGCATAAACGCCAGCTCATGGGGTAATCGCTTGGGCGTTTCCATCCTCTTGCGCTGGCCCCAGGACTCTCTCCAGACTTGCCGATAACGCTGTAGCAGTGCCAATGCCATGCTGACTATCTCCCTGCCCTGTTTTTATCCTTGTTGCATGCGGTGCAGGCGTGAGTAATGTCCTGCCTGATGTGCCAACAATTCAGCATGGGATCCCTGCTCGACAATTTGTCCGCGGTCCACCACCAGAATGCGGTGGGCGTCACGCACTGCGGACAGCCGATGCGCAATGATGATGACGGTGCGACCAGCGCAAATGCTTTGCATGTTCTGCTGAATGACGCGCTCCGACTCATAGTCCAACGCGCTGGTGGCTTCGTCGAAAATCAGGATGCGCGGGTTGCCGATCAACGCGCGAGCGATGGCGATTCGTTGACGCTGGCCGCCAGACAAGGAGGCCCCGTGCTCCCCGACCACGGTGTCGTAGCCTTCAGGCAGTTCCAGGATGAACTCGTGGGCGCCGGCCATCTGTGCGGCCTGCATGACCGACTCCAACGCGATACCGGGGTCTGTGAGTGCGATGTTTTCGCGAATGCTGCGGTTGAACAGCATGTTGTCCTGAAGCACCACGCCAATCTGCCTGCGCAACGACGACACATCGGCCAACGCCAGATCCATGCCGTCGACCAGTACTCGCCCACGTTCCGGAACATACAAGCGCTGGAGTAAACGCGTCAGCGTGCTCTTTCCAGAGCCCGAACGCCCCACCACGCCAATGACTTGCCCTGCCTCGATCTGCACGCTGATACCGCGCAAGACTTCAGAGCCATCCACCCGATACCGGAAATGCACTTGGTCAAATTCAATATGACCTTTCAACGGTGGTAGCGCACTGCGCGCCGCCTGAGCCATTTCCGTGCGCGAGTTCAGAATATCCCCCAGGCGCTGCACAGAAACGCCGGTCTGCTGAAAGCTGGTCCAGAGCTGCGCCAGACGCATAATCGGTTGGGAGACCCTGCCGGCCATCATGTTGAACGCTATCAGTGCGCCCACCGTCAATTGACCGTCAATCACCAGTCGTGCGCCCATCCAAAGCGTCGCCACCGTGACCAGTTTCCCAATAAAGGACACGCTTTCGTTGGCAATCGCCGAAAGGTTTTGGGTCTTGAAACCTGCGGCGACGTAGCCTGCAATCTGGTCTTCCCATTTGCGGACGACCTGAGGTTCAACCGCCATGGATTTCACCGTATCGATGCCATTCACGGTCTCTACCAGAAATGCCTGGTTTTCCGCACCGCGTGCAAAGCTATCCTGCAAACGCGCACGCAGGATGGGTGTAACGATCAGCGATACCAAGAAATACAAGGGCAGCGACAACAGGACAATCAAGGTCAGCCACGCGCTGTAGTAGAACATCACCGCGATAAACACCACTGAGAACAGCACATCGAGCACCACAGTAATGGCGTTGCCGGTGAGGAAGCTGCGGATGTTTTCGAGCTCACGCACCCTGGCAACGGAGTCCCCAACCCGCCGAGCTTGAAAGTACGCCAAGGGCAGATTGACCAAATGACGGAACAGCCGCGAACCCAGCTCGACATCAATGCGGCTGGCGGTGTGGGCAAACAGGTAAGTGCGCAGGCCACTCAAGGCCGACTCGAAAATCATGATGCCCAGTAATCCGGTGGCAACCACGTCCAGAGTCGTAAGCCCGTTATGGACCAATACCTTGTCCATCACCACCTGGAAAAACAGTGGCGTCAGCAGCGCAAACACTTGCAGTACGAACGACACCAACAGCACTTCACCGAGCAACTTGCGGTACTTGATGATGGCTGGAATAAACCAAGTGAAATCAAACCGAGAAGGTTGATTGGACGACCCCGTTTCGGATCGCAGGAGAATCAACTCGCCGGTCCATCGTAACTGCAACGTTTCATAGTCGATGACTTCGGCACGCGCCTGACGGGGATCGTGAATCAGCGCCTTTCCCTGGTCGACCCTGGCAATGATAAAGAAGGTGCCATCAAGGTCTGTCGCAATCGCCGGAAGTGGGGTTTGGTCGAGGCGCCCCGTCGTCGTGTGGATAGCCTTGGCCTTGAGGCCCGACTTCATCGCCGCCAATAGCAATTCCTGTTTTGCACAAGAGCGGCCTTCGGGGCCAAATTCGTGAGCCAACTGCTCGGCACTCACCGCAATGTCATGCAGGCGAGCCAGCACCACCAAACAGGCCAGCCCCGTGTCTACAGGTAATTCCGTATGTGAGCCTTGTTCGCTCATAGCGCATCCATGCCAGTTCAAAAGTGTTCAATCAAAAAGTGCAGCACACACTTACGCCAGATTCATGGTGGTTGTGTGACAGTGGGGTCTTGTGGAAGCTTGAAGTGGGCACCTTGATTAACGCTGATTTCGTGCATCCACCGGCAGAAAGTCTCTATCGGCGTCGTAGTTTTTAGTCAGGTACATAGCCAGGCTGGAGAGATCGGCTGGACTCAGCGTCCCGACGGCCTGTTTGAGTTTCAACGTGTTGATGATGTAGTCGTAGCGTGCATTGTTGTAATCCCTGACTGCGTTGTAGAGCTGACGCTGGGCATTGAGCACGTCGGCCGTATTGCGTGAGCCCAGTTCACGCCCAACCTGGTTGGCTTTAACAGACGCCTGGCTGGACAGGATGGTCTGGCGCCTCGCGATCACTTGCTCGGTATCGGAGTTGACGGCGCGGTGCAAATTACGCACGTTCTGCACGACTTCGCGACGTTGGTCTTCGCGCTCATCCTCGCTCTGTGCCAAACGCTCGGTGGCTTCACGCACCTGGGAACGCGTAGAACCGCCCGAGTACAGCGGAATATTCAACTCAAGCCCCACACTGCGTTGCGCGACGTCGCCGTAATAGCCGGAACGCCCAAAATCCGTGGGATTGCTGTAGCCGAAATTGTCGTTATCGCCCTTGCGATAGGAGACCACCGCATCCAGCGTCGGCGCAAAACCCGCCTTGCGTTGGCTACGCGTATGCTCGGCGGCGGCGACGGCATAGTTGCTCGCCAACAACGCAAGATTTTGTTGCACAGCCCGGCTGACCCACACATTTGAGTCATTGGGCTGAGGCGTTTCTATGGGAAGTTGATGCGCAATCGCCTCAATGGACGAATAGCGCTGTTTCGTCAGTCGAGAAAGCCCCTCGAAGGCATCCTCCACTTTTCGCTCAGCCAGCTTGCGATTAGCGGTGGCCGTGTCGAAGGCAGCCTGCGCATCCAGTAAATCGGTAATGCTTGAAGCGCCATTGTCCAAACGAGCCTGCGCTTGCTGCTGCTGGCGCAGCAACGCTACCTCTTCAGCCTTGGATGCGGCCAATAAGTCCTGCGCGCGCAGCGTTTCAAAGTAAGCCTGCGCAGCGCTTAACATCAATTCCTGCTCTTTTGCCGACAGCTCCAGTTCTGCCTGAGCGGTACTCGCCCGCGATGCTTCAAGCGCAAACCAGCGATCAAGCCGGAACACCGGTTGATTTAAATTGGCTTGGAATACTTTTTGATTACGGGTACGCGTCAACGAAGGTTGGTCGCGTTCCAGTCGCACCGCTTCCACCGACCCGCCAGCGCTGAGGGTGGGAAGTAACCCCGCTCGCGCTTGAGGGATAGCCTCACGTTGTGCACCGAACGCGTGTCGGGCGGCGGAAAGCTTTGCATCGTTAATGACTGCTTGCTGGTAAACACTCATCAGGTCTGCGCGCCGAAGCTGATCCTCGGCCAGTACTGGATTGAAAACGCCCAATACACAGGCAATCACACAGCAAATCCTTGTGCAGTTACTCATGACAATCCATTTTCAAAACGATGCCTCTCGGCATTCGTGGGCCTACAGGTATCGCAAATCGGCAAGGATTGTAGAGCGTTAATTGTTACCGTTTGGAGTTTGCATGCATCCGCGAATTGCCAAGAATCACTTGCCGTTGATCTATAGGGCACATCCAAAAAAACGCAAGCGGCCGGGGGAAGGCCCGTAAACCATCGTGCATCCTAAATCGGATGCTCACGATGTGAGTGAGTAAGCCATTTGCGGCGCTCGACATCACAAATTGATTCGGGGTAATCGTCACCGATTGAGGTACTAGATTCTTAATGCGGCATAACCTGCACCTTACGCCAAATGGTTTGAATCGGTCCTTCTTCCGTAGACGCTTTCAAAGGACCGCTTCTGGCCGATTTCGGCCTTTTTGCGAGAGGTAGAAAACGCCGCAAAAAGGCTTAGTATTCGCTTGTTGAAACCCCCTCCTGGCTCTGGCCTTAAGGCGATAGGAAAAATGCAAAACGTCACATCCTCAATCTGGTGCATCGCCCCCGAGTTGGGTACTCCTGAATCACCCGCGATACTGGCGGAGTCAGCTAGCCTCTGGGTGGCATACTTCCGGCCAGGAAACGAAACGCTTGCCGTCGTGAGGTTTACGGGGCTTATAGACCATCGTCTGGCCCCCATCAATGATCAAGGCTTGGGGCGCCATCGCTACGTGGCGAGCGGCTTGCAGCCGTACTCTTTCAACGAACTGACAGGTACTGAGGAAACGAACTACTGGCGGACATTGGGCGCGAGGCATTGGGTGGTTACGTTCCAGGATACAACCTTGGATGTCATTGCGCGTGGCGGCGAGGTCGTATCCTCTGAGTTAACAGAAGCATCACCACTCGAAGCTTTGATTTCGCAATTGCCGAAAAGCAGTCACTGCGAACGGTGACGTTTATCAGCTCGAAAATAACCGCTTCTGGCCGAGTCGGTGTAAAAACGTTTTCGAACGCGACAGGTACTCAAAACCGGACTAAGGATCGCGCATCTGGCCTGTCCATGCTTGCGCCCTCTCTCAAAGCGCCGCAAAACTTCATTCTGCGGCATTCCGTGGTATTGATGATGCTCAAATTATGGAAGGAGCAATCGTATGGAATTCAAGACAGCGCAAATCGACTTTGGGACACCGCTGGAGCATAACCAAGAGAAGGTCTTTACAGCAGCGTTCGCGTTTAGCCAACATCAGGGGTCTCTCGATATGAGCACTGACACCTATCATAAAAGTAACCAGGGTTTCAGTTGGCTTGGCGTGAAGGTCGATCCATTTGATGGATGGCTAGATACCTTCTTCATTCGGTTCTGCTTTCCTCATGAAGCATATGGCGACTACACGGTATATCCCGGCAACAGAATTATTCAGGACGGAGAATGGCTATGGTTCCCAGTCACTCGAACGCCTGGAGTAAGTGCAGACCACCGTCAGGGAGTTATGAATATGACAGGCCATGACCTGCAGATTTGAATCAGCCCCGGCGGCACTCCCAGCTCAGAGCGAAGGGTGTGGCGGGGCCGAAAACGAAAAGGCCCTGATTGATTTCGAGGCCCTGAATATGAAAAAGTTAGCCCGCCAACCGGCATACTGCGTTGTGACATTGGCTCGATCCAGGCAGGTAATTACAAGGATGACGCTATGACGAAAAGAAACATCAAACTTCTATCATTAACCCTATTGGTTTGCGTCGCGACAATCGCAAACGCGGAGTCGCCAGATGCCTCACCCGAGGCCGAAACGCTGTACTTCAAGGCACTCCCTTACCTTGATAAAATTGACGACATTGATAACGAAATTTTCAATATTCGGCATCAGCTACCCAATGAGGAAAAGTTTCCCGAAAAGAAAAAAGAAGAACTCATAAATAAACTACGCACTCTAGTGGCGGAGGCCGCCCCCCTACTCAAGCGCTCAGCCGCTGACGGAAATCCAGCTGCACAATACCGGCTCGCTCGGCTCGCTATAGGCATTGAACCCAGAGAGCAAGCTGTAGATCAGGTCTGCTCTTTATTGAAATCTAGCCTAACAAAAGGGTTCGCCCCAGCAGGTATGCAGATGATCAGCTACTGCTTCGACGATGTAAAAACAGCCGAGTTTCGATCATTGATTGACGCCTTACCTGAAAATACAACTTCGCAAAGCAAGTACTATCCGCAGCCAATGCTTATGCCTAGCTGCGACAGGGATAGTGATTCCAGGAGCAAAAATGCAATTGCATCTCTCAATGAAAAAGCTATTCGAGCCGAGCTCTACATGAGTCTATCAACTCAAATTTCAGGGCAGAACCTTAAGCAGGAAAAGATCCGCTATCTTCAAAAAGCAGCTAACTATGGATGCAGACGCGCTATAGAGCGCCTAAAACTGATAGATGACGTTCGGGACGTCAATGTTCTTCCGTAGCGCGCACTACCGGCCTAACAGCGCCCAGTCCTTCCCGAGGGCAGTCCTAGCTACAGGTGACTTTTAGTCAATAAAAACCCCGACGCGATGGCCGGGGTCAGAGTCTAAGTGGTGAGTAATTTCTAGCTGGCTGATATTACTTCAGTCACTACAGTTGCAGGGCTCTCAAGCGCAAGGCGCTGCTGCCGTTTTTCCTCTAACAACTCAACGATCGAGACACGATGTTTTTCGGTATGGGCGAGGAACGCCGACCTTGGAAGCAGAAGACGTACAGGCGCGGGCAGAAGCTCAAAAGCTTTTTCCGCAACAAGCAAAAACGCCTCATCATCCTTGATGCGGTCATGCGTAACTGTAAGCAGGCCATCAACCACCACACGCTCGATCTGCGGCCAATTTTTTTCCAGATACTCAGTCGCAACGTTTGCCCCCTCTCCAACAGAGTTGAGGACTGCGTCCTTTGCCGAGACCACCGTCTCGCTAACGGCTTCTGATAACGCCTTCGCCTTGTCAGCCAAAAACCCGAACATATTCATCCGCTCCATGAATGCACAATAAAAATTTATCGACACCGATCGAGCGTTCTTTAGAACAAATTTTTAGCACAGAAAACCCGGCGCATGACCGGGTTCAGAGTTTCGTGTGCGTTTTGCGTTACTTGTGCACTATGGAAAAAGTACCCGCTTTATTCATTCATGTCAATATTATTATGCCGCCTCTTGATCTTTTTCCGAGTGAATCACCTGCCAAATTGGTTGTTGCGCCTGTACATCCACTTCCTCGATGACCTTTCTCAGGGAAACCCATAGGTCTCGCCAGTCCCGGTTCCAGTTGTTTTGATCTACTGAGGCCCCGAAGAACGTCATCATCTCGGCAGCGACACGCGCCGGCCCCCACTCTGCCGCGCCATGCACCTCCCCCTTGTACGATTGCAGGGCCAGGGTAACCAGGTACTGCGCCTTCACACGCTTGGCCGATGTCAGGTCTGGTAGCGCCGCCTTGGCCGTGACCAGCAGCACCGCATTCAGTAGGTGCCGCATATTCATTGCCGGGTGGTACAGGTAGTGCCCAAACTGCTGGACTTGGAACGGAAGCGTGTCGATGGCCCGCAGCACTTTGCCGATGGTGGCCAGGTGAGCGGCGCGGGCCGTGGATCGGCCTACCGGCGTACCGTGCGTCTCGCTGATGCTGATCTTCTGGCGCACAACCTGAATGCGCTCCTCCTTGTCCTCCCCTAGCGCAGCGAACACTGCCTCGTGCCTACGCATGCGTGCGCCCTTCTTGATCGGTGCCGATTGCGCTTTGTCGATTGCTACAGCGCTGACCACGGCCAGAAGTACCTGGCAGACCTTAGCGTTGAGCCGATCACCGAGGATGGTCGCGCCATTGCCGGTCTGCTCACCGGTGCCGTCACCCGGGCAGAGCCGGTACTTCGCCAAAAACTGGAGATCGTGAAGAGCTCGATGCTGGAAATGCGGAGGGCCAGCGAAGAACGGAAGCTCGAAATGCGGATTGAAGCGGCCAACGAATTGGCAGATCGCCGGGCACTGCTCATCAAGCAGGCGCAGGAACTGGAAGAGAAGAGGGCGGCGCAATGACCGACAAGATCAGCGTCAACTGCCAGGCCAAGCTCACCGAGGCCATCACATGCCTGACCACCATGTACCGGAACAAGAAATTTGTGGTGGTCTCCCTGCGCCCGGGTAAGGACCGCACGCTTGAACAGAACCGGCTGTGGTTCGGGATGTACAAGCGAATCGCCGAAATGACCCAGATCGGCGATGCGGCGGACGCCCGACGCTACTGCAAGCTGCACTTTATTACTACAGGGACGCGAACGGCAAAGAGCTTCCGCTGGGAGGCGATCTCGATAAAGCCAGACTCAAATGGGCAGAACTTGAGTCCAAGGCAAAGCCGGCAGACCTGAAGATCATGAAGGGGATTTTTGACAGGTACGAGCGGGACATCATCCCGAAGAAAGCGCCGCGGACGCAGAAAGACAACAAGGCAGAGCTCAAGCACCTGCGCAAAGGGTTCGAGGCAGCGCCCATCGATGCAATCACCCCGTCCATGGTTGCACAGTACCGGGACGCCAGGACGGCGAAGACCAGAGCAAACAGAGAGATCGCCCTGCTCTCCCACGTCTACAATATGGCGCGAGAATGGGGCTTTACGGATCGGGAAAATCCTTGCGCCGGGGTCCGAAAGAATAAAGAGAAGGTCCGCGACTACTACGCCAATGAAATGGTTTGGAGCGCCGTCTATGGAAAAGCCCCACAAGAACTTAGGGACGCGATGGACTTGGCCTATCTGACAGGCCAGCGCCCGGCAGACGTGATCGCAATGAGGCGGGGGGATATCGAAGGGGATTACTTAACCGTGCAGCAGGGAAAAACAGGCAAGCGCCTCAGGATTCAAATGCAGGCAGGCGGCGTGAAGAACACCCTCGGCCTGCTCATTGAGGACATCATGGTCAGGAACAGTCAGCACAACTCGCAGCACTTCATTCTCAGCAGGACCGGGATGCGTGTCTCTCAACAAATGCTCCGCAACCGGTGGGATGACGCCCGAGAAGCCGCTCGCTCCTTGGCCGCCAGTGAGGGACGAGTTGATGACGCGGAGAATATCCAACTGTTTCAGTTCAAGGATATCCGCCCCAAAGCCGCTTCCGAAATCACGGATATCGCCGACGCAAGCCTCCTGCTCGGTCACTCGGAACAAGAGATCACCAAGCGCGTGTACCGGCGCATCGGTGCGGTCGCGCAGCCTTCAAAATGAGCTAGTTTCGGAACTCCACCCCCTAAAGTTTCGGAACTCCAGCACTTTCCAACAGACAATAAAAAACCCCGTAGACGCTAATCTACGGGGTTTCTAAGAGTGGAGGCCGAGGTCGGAATCGAACCGGCGTAGGCGGATTTGCAATCCGCTGCATAACCATTTTGCTACTCGGCCTCAAACGATCAGTACCCTGGTTGCTGGCACTCACCGCATACAAACTTGAGTGGGCTATGTAAAGCGTGCCTCTACTCTAACTCATTGAATACATTGAAGTTTTTAATGCTTCATTGCGTTCGATGGGCGCCATTATGTACTCATTTGCTTTTGCCTGCAACCCCTTGATTTCAAAAAATATTCTGCCCTGGCATCAAGGGGTTGCGTGCGCGCCCTACTCTTTGATGACCTGCGATTGGTACTGCGGATCGGCCTTGATCTGCGCTTCGCTGAAGGGCAGCGGGCGGAGGTTTTTCTCGGAGAACGCGTGTGTCTGGTCCTTTGCGTATTTCGATGCAGGGTTGCTGGACAGGGAGAATGTCAGTAAGCCTTGGGCGCGGGGGCCGTTGGCGTCGAAGGTGACGATTTGCAGGTAGCTGCTGCCGCTGACCACTTCGCGTTTGCCATCGGCGCGGGGCACGGTTTGCATGGCGTTGTAGATGCCAAGCTGTTGCGGGCCGCCGTGGATTGGGGTCTGGCCGGAGACTTGTAGGTCGCCCCAGCGGCTGTTGGCGGTGAGCCCGAGTTGGCCGGCCTCGACGGTCGAGGCCAGCATGGCTTCGCGCAGGGCCTTGGCGACGGGCGCTCGCTCGATGGCCAGGCCACGTGGGGTGGTGAGGGGTTGGGCCGGGTCGAAGGCGACACGCCAGGCGTCAGGGCTGTGCTGCAGGTGTTGCATCAGGTTGATGAAATGCACCAGGCCCAGGCCGCTGTCGAGGTTGGCGCGCTGGTCCCAGGTTCGCAGGCTGGCGCACAGCGGTTGCAGCGTGGCGGTGTCGGCGCCGAGGTGCTTGGCGCAGAATTCGAGCAAATCGGGCATCACCTGGCTGGCGAGGTAGACCTGGTTGTCCATCACCATGTTTTGCAGGTCGGCAACGCTGATCGGCCGGTTGTCCAGCGACTGCAGGCGTTGCACGGCGAAACGTGCGCGGGGGCCGAGGCCGGTGTTGTCCTGGCTGATGACCGGGGAAAAACCGGTGAGGGGCGCCTTGGGGTTGACCATCCAGGCCGAATCGTTGGAATGCTGCACGTAGTCGGTACGTTCCAGTTGCGGCAACTGGTCGGCCGCGAAGATCCCGGCTTGGGCAGCGCGCGGGTCGACGTCCCAGGCGCAGGCGCTGCGGGCACCGTCGAGCACGATCAATTGCAGGCCGGCCCGTGGGTCACTGCATTGCGCGAGTTTGGCCGCGTTGACGTTGGGCACCACCGACAGGTTCATGAACAGGCTCTGCCCCTGGTCATCCGCAGCCAGGGTATTGACCCACGGGATGCCTTGCAGGGTGTGTACCGCGGTTTGCAGCTCCTTGACGCTGCCGGCGCGATTCATCGCGTACCACTGTTGCAGCACGCGGTCGTTGCCCAGGTTGGCATCGCGCAGGCTGAAGGCGTAACGGTTGTCCCAATCGAGCTTGCCAGGCCATTGCACCACCGGGCCGAATTGCGAACGGTAGACGGTATGCGCCTGCTCTTTGAGGCTGCCATCGGCTTGTTTGACTTGCACCGTCAGCGTGGCTTTATCCAGCGGGATGGATTTACCGTCCAGCAGGTAGCGCGTGGCATCCTTGGGATCGAGGGTCAGGCGATACACGGTGAAATGCTTGGACGTGTCGACGGTATGGGTCCAGGCCACATGCTGGTTAAAGCCGATATTCACCAGCGGCAAGCCCGGCAGTGCAGCGCCCATTACATCCAGTTGACCAGGGATGGTCAGGTGCATCTCATAAAAGCGCATGCCGCCGATCCAGGGGAAATGCGGATTGGCCAGCAGCATGCCACGCCCGTTGAATGAGCGGTCACGGCCCACGGCGACGGCGTTGCTGCCTCGGTCCAGAGTGAAACGCTGTTGATGCGCAGCGGCCAGCTCAAAGGCCTTGGCGTCGCCCTGCCGATGGGCGGTGGTGTTGGGCGGCGTCGCGCCGACAAGGGCTTCGGCGAATTGGCCGACGCCGCCTTCCACCAGCAGCCTGCGCGTCAGCTTGATCACATCCTGCGGCGTGATCGGCCGTACCCACGCCGCCTGGCACTGGGCCGGAGCGCCCTGCTCTGTCAGATAACGGTTGTAGCCGGCGACGTACCCTTCGATACGCTGCTGGATCGGTGGGCTCTGCGCCGCCCAGAACGAGGCTACCGCCTCTGGCGTATTCAGCCAGGCAAAGAACACATCGCTGGTAACGTTGTTGCGCTCCTCCAGGGTCGATTGTTCAGGGCCAAAGAACCTGGCGCGCTCTCCGCTCACCGTAACCACCTCGTTGGCCAGCAGGCACAGATTGTCCTGGGCATAGGCGTAACCGATGCCGAAGCCCAGACCGCGCTCATCACTGGCGCGGATATGGGGCACACCGAAACTGGTGCGTCGGATGTCCGCCGCCGCCTGCACCACCGCCTCGTGCGCGGATGCGGCCAGGCTCACGCCCAGCAATAGCGCCGTCACACACACCCGGGACAACCCGTTACAAATAATCACGCAGACCCCACCGTCAGATTAAACCGCCTCACAGGGCAATCACCCCAACGTAAGAACGCAAAAGCCCGCGAATAATTTAGGTACGAATGCGGCCGCGTCATTTTCTGCGCTACGAGGGTGACCAGTCCAAGTGCCGATGGCCTCCGTTACACATACTGACAACCCGCACCGCCCGCAAGCGGAACACAAGCACCTGCTTTCAACACCCAAACGAGCGCCTTCATACAAAGGCGTTCGTCGGCAAGGACTGCCTCACCGTGTGAAAGAAGGTACTCAGCATGACATCCGTCACCCTAACCTCCGGCTCGTCCCAGCAACCTGTTTACCCGCTGTTGCCCACGGCTTTAGCGACCGACGACATGGCTCCGGTCGAAGACCCGCCTACAGAGCAAGAAGTCGACAGCAATGACAACCGCCAGGCCCTCAAAACCGCATTGGCGCACAGGCGCAACCTGCAAACGCTCGCCCGCCAACTCAAGCAGGCCGCCCAGTCACTGGCACCGCAAGCCAGCGCCGAAGCAGTGCTGCGCGCACTGCAAGAAACCCTGATGGACGTCGATCCAGACTCGGCGCTTCAGCATCAATCGCCGCAGAAAATCAGCCTTGAGCGTTTCATCACACACCACGGCACGTACATTCCGGCCACGCGTGAAGACCTTTTCGACATGGCCGACGCACTGATCAATCATTCGTTGTCGCACCCATTGGGCAACTTGGGCGGCGGGCTCAGTTGGGCATTGCCGCTGAGCGTGGAACACCAGCGCGTGGTGCGCGACGTCGTTGCCGACAACACCGAGAAACTGCCGGGCCTGCCCCTTTTCGACCCTCGGCGCGGAGCATTGGGGTATCTGCTGGAAGGTAATCCGCTATCCGGTACCGAGCTACAGGACCCGGCCAAGGGGTTGGAGAAACTCCTCGATACCCCCAAGGCGCAGGAGCTGGGCCAGGCGATACAGGCCAAGGTCGGCGGCATCGCGACCGATACCAGCGCAAACGACTATGTACTGAGCGCGATCCACTTGGGGCTGGACCCCGAATCCATCGAACAGCCTGGCAGAAATACCGTCGCGGGCTTCAACCTCGCTGCCGAGAGCCACTGGGGCATGTCGCCAGCCAGTGTGATCAGCGCACTGGCCAAACACCTGAGCGACAGCGGCAAGACTTCCCTCGCTAGCGCGGATCTCGGCGCCAGGTTGCTGCTGGCACGGGTGGCGCCGCAATATCTGGTCAAGGATATTCCCGCCACGGTGGTGTACGGCAGCCAGGCATGGGCCAACTTGTGCATCGCCGTGGCTGCAATTGAAGCCCAGGCACCCGGCAAGGCAATGCACATGGATTTTGCCGAAGTCATGCGCCATGCCGACTCAATAGCACCGGCGGGTGAAGCGGCGCAGAAGGCCGCCTTGATCGATTGGGGCGTGGTGAACGGTTTTCTCTACGCCAAAGACGATGCGGCGTACAACAACGCAGAAATCGAGTACACCCGCGAAGCCTTCAATACCCAACACAGCGAATTGAGCGCCGCGTCCAAAGAAGTCGGCGCGACACTGCCCAGCCGCAAACAGATGGCGCTGGATCTGCTGAAAGCCACCTTCGGCGAACGCGATGACTTTGAGGATCGCGTGTTGCACATCAACTATAAATCCAACGACCCCAAGGCCCCGCGCTTCAGCCAAGCCTATTCGATGCTCGACATCACTCAGCAGGGGCTGGAAATCGACGCGCAGAGCTGGCTGGTCAGAGGCGCGCGCGCCGACATCGATCTTGAGGCGTTTGCGCAGTTCACCCGAAGCCCGTCTTTCAATATCCCGCAGGTGTTCGACACGGCATTTACCAACGCGCTGGACACTATCAAACAGGTAAAAAAATACTCACTCATCAGTGCCATTGACCGCCTGCCGTTGGCCGATCGAACACGCCTCAATTATGGAAAAATCAGTTTTTTCAAGGAAAACGACTACCGCACCAGCTTGATTCCTTTCGCCCAAGACAAGCTCTTCCACACCAGCCCAAAGATCCTCGTACACAGCGAATATCAAAACAGCCATCAGACATACGAATTCGATACCACAACCGGCAGCATCTCCAAGGTTGACCAGGGCAGGATCAGCCGGCCCCACCAATACGTGTCAGACGAAGTCAACAAAATCGAAGCGTTTCATCCCAATCGCTCAACCCACAACTACGACGCCGAAGAAAAGGAACCGCAATACCCCACCTTCAACACGTTCCAAAGTCCGCGAACCCACTACATCGCCGACGCACTGATCAAGGCGTTGGGGTTTGATGAGCCTGCCGTCAAGCAATACGCCGCAGGCGAAACCCCGGACGAGGCGCGACGCGAATGGGTGAGTTCAACAACGGACGCATTATTGAACCTGATCCCCCTCCGCTCGGCCATCACCCACTTGCGCAACGGTCACTACAAGGACGGCGCGATTGACCTGGCGCTGGATATATTTGGCTTTGTGACGGCCGGGTTGGGCGCTACCGCAAAGCTCGGCAAGGCAGTGACAAACGCGGGTTCAACCCTGGGTGCCTTGGCGCGCGGCGGCAAAATCCTCGGGGTCACCGCACTCAACGCCTTCAACCCGTTGAGTGGCAGCGTTGACCTGGCGGTGGGTGCAGGCAGACTTGTCACGGATGGCATCAGCGCCAGCGCGCAAGGCATCCGCAAGCTGCGCGGCACTGCCAACGGCCAGTCGCTGGTCATCGCCAGCCAACGTTACGAGGCCGCCGCAACAGGCGTTTTACAGGTGGGTACGCAGCAAGTGGAAGGCTCGGCCATACGCCAACACGGTAAATGGTATGCCTTCGATTCAGACGCCATGCAGCCTTATGGGCCCGCACTCGACGCATTCACCCCTGTCCATACGCTGATGCCGCCCTCACCCACTGCCCAACACCCGGGGCGATCGGCTCGCGATCATCGCTTCAACCCGCTGAGCCGACCGTCACGTCCGCCACTCAGTCAACCGCCGGCTGGGCTGCCAGTCGAGCCGGTGCGTAAAATCGACCATTTGCCCGACGCCGAGTACGTGAGCAGCATTCGTGGCCGCCCCATCGAGGGCCATTTCACCCCCAGCAGAAAGCAGGCAACCCATGAGAAATTCGCCCAGGAAATGCGCGATTTTTATACGCACATGGCCGCAAACGGGCTGCCCCCCCGCCCCGAGTTTCCAAACATTCCCGCGCCAAAGAAAACGAGCGATGTGATTGCCGATGCTTTTCGCACGGCGCCTGGCCTGGTATTCGGCGAATCCCACAGCAGCTTGGCGGCTTTCCGAACTTTGTATGACAACGTCGATGTGTTTGTTCAGAACAAGGTAAAAAAGCTATTCGTCGAAGGCCTGGTGTACGACAAAATCATGCGCTGGAAAGACGATGGCATGGGCCGGATCGGGCTCATATACCGCCCTCCCAACCAACGCCCGACCCTGGGCGAACTGTTGAAGAAATTCGAAGACAACGGGATCGAAATCGTACCGCTTGACCATTTTTACCTGACGCGGCACAACGACGAACGCCACCTGTTCGGCGGCCCCATCAAGACACCTGCGCAGGCCAAACGACGACTCGAAGAGTTCAACTACTACGCCACCCGCACCATCGAGCAACACGCAGGCGATGACAAGTGGGTTGCCCTGGTAGGGCGCCATCATCTCAATACCACCCAGAATGTTCTGGGCCTCTCCGAATTGACCGGCGCCACCGGCATCGCCGTGTATGGAAGAGCCGGACGCGTTAACTACGGCGTTCGCTCGGCGGACCCACGCCCCGGCCCCTCGGGCACCCTCACCCCTGCGGATGACTTGACCGGCGACCTGCAGATTTTCGCCGGCGAAGTGTGGCCGGTGTGACGGGAACAGCAGCTAGAAGACGTCTATCCAGAGCGATTGCAATGTGACAAAGCGGATACCGACAAATTTTCTACATCCGGCACTTCATGATTTGCATCGCTCGTTCGTCTTATTAGGTAACAGCGCCATCATTTTCCTGATCAGGCTCTGATAAGGAGTTTTTGCATGTACAACTCGCAACTGCCCACGGACGGACATTCACCGACCGCCGAGGCCGCTCATGGCAGAGGCGCCCAAGCGTTCGGCAACGCACCTGAACAGCACGGCAATCAGCGCATCCGCCATTTGCTCAAGTGTTTTGGTTTGCGCACCAGCCTGATCCGGCTGAAGGTCATCGACGCCCTCCTCACCGCCGCCGACAACCAGCGCACCCTTGGGGTACGCGGGGTACACAGCCATTTGCTGGAGCTGGGCATCCCGTTGTCGTTTCTCAGCGTGCGCGAGGTACTCAAGCGCCTGTGCAGCGAGGGCGTGATCACCCTCAATGCCGACAAAAGCTACAGCCTCCATGAAGAGGCTGCCAAAGTGCTCGAAGGCCGCGCCTGACCCACGCAGCAGAATCAGAAGTTGGGCTTGACCTTGCGCCGCATCACACCGTTGATCACGACCACGGTGACCGCCACCGCAATGGCGATGTACTGGAACGTTTTTTCGCTGATAACCCCGGTGTTCTGCAAGTAGGACAGGCCAAACATCGTCCCCAGTACGACCAGGGAGATCAGAATCGAGTATTTCAAACGTTGCTTTTGCGTCATGACGGGTTCCTGAACCTTGAGAATGTATCCACTTTGTATCGCCGAACATGCCAAATACATACCCGCTGGAGGGGATGGAATCGGGTCGGCAGGGTCTCATGTTACAGGCGATGAAAAACTTTGGCTTGCCCGTCGCCTGATTCAATCTATGAGTACCCTAGAGGATTTTGAAATGTTCCGTCGAATCACACTGCTGATTCCCTTGTTGATCATCCTGAGCATGAGCGGCTGCATCATTTTCCCACACGGTGGTGGCTGGCATGACCACCGTTACTACGGTGGCGGCCCGGGTTACTACCACCGCTGATCACACGTGCGTCTCGCTCTCCCTGCGCAGAGCGAGACCGCTCAAGCCGTCGCTTATCCACCTGCCTTCAAAGGGCGCGTTTGGCCCGCCGATCACCGCCGGCACGAAACATTTTGCACCAAGCTTCTCGCCATCCTGCGGAACACTTTCAGCCAACCCACCACGGAATGGGCAGCCCTGATGCGCAATCAGATGCTCACCTCATTGAATGTGAAGGCCCCGCCGATGCTATTTCCTCTCGTTTATTTCGCAGCCACTCATACCCACACGCCACAACCTGCCCCTCGCGATAAACCCTCGCCTTACGATCCCCCATCCGATCTGACGCCAGACGACAGTAACCGCAGAAAACACCCGCTGCACACTGACGGCGACGTGACAATCAGTCGACTCATTGACTGGGATACATCGACCCCTGAAAAGCCGGAGATTATGAACAATTGGCTTTTAGTGGAAAGCGGTAACCATTCGGACCGTATCCATGTACGCAGTTGGCCCGGCGACAAGCTGCAAATCCTGATCAACGACAAGCCCTATTTTTTCGACATCAAAGAAAAACAGGGCCCGGAGCAGCACCTCTGGATCGAGACCCAAGGGGGCGATGACACGGTAATAATCGACGATGACGTCAAGCTTCGTGTTGACGTTGAAGGGGGCGATGGCAACGACTACATCCGGGCAGGCGGCGGCCGGAGCAGACTCTATGGCGGGAACGGCAAGGACTTCCTGCAACTGGGCAGTGGTCTCGGCTATGCCGAGGGCAATGACGGCGACGACACCATCCTTGGGGGAAGCGGCCATGCCGTGATGTATGGCAATAAGGGCATGGACCTGCTCATTGCCGGCGACGGTCCCGCCACCAAGCAGAGTTATCTGGACGGTGGCGACAACGAAGATGTACTCGTCTCAGGCAGCGGGCATACGGTTTCACATGGCGGCAATGACGATGATCTTCTTATAGGGCGCGACCGTACCACCTTCTATACAGGGAAAGGCCACGACACCATTTTGAATAATCAGCGCAAAGACCGTATCTACGCCAACGCCAGTGATCATTTCGACCGTACCCAAGGCTCGGCTTTCACCGAGGTCAAACCCAGCAACGCCGGCGAGCAGGCGTTCATCGTGAAAGACGGGCACCTGGAGTTCAAACAACGGGTAACCGACGACCTCGAATTCCTGCGCAGTTCGCCGCTAGGCCAACAGACCCTTGCCAAAATGGATGAACTCGCCGTGCTGAACGGCGGCAAAGTCACCATCGAACGAGGTGACTCGGGCAACACGTCATACATTTTCTGGAGAACTGATCAGGACGAGCTGACACCTGAGGCATACGAAGCTCTCACCCCATCGGAGCAGGGAATCATCCAAAATGGTGTGGCCGGTTTGGGCGCCAATAGTGCCCACATTTTTTATGACCCCCAGTCTACCCGGGAGCGAGCTGACGGTACCTTTACAGGGTTTCCCGTAAACGGCCTCTTTCACGAGATTGGGCATGCCTACAATGGCGCCACCGGCACGTTCCTGGCGGGTGAGAGTACCCAACGTCGGGAATCAGGCAGAACGGACGTCGTCCCGCATTTAGAACACCAAGTCGTTGGCCTGCCCAGCGATGCAGAACCTTTTGACCTCGATAACGACCCCGCCACGCCACCAAGCACCATTAATCCAAAACCCTTCACTGAGAACGGTCTGCTCGAAGAAATGGGTAAACCGCTTAGGAAAAGTTACCGATTTGATCTCAGTGCTCAGGGGGACGGTCTCTAGTACACCCTTCACACGCCAGCCGGTCAGCCATATCAACAACCTCAGCACCCAGAACGCCACGGCTGCCGAGCAGCAAAGCGCTGTGACCGAGTGGATCAACCGCAGCATGGTCCATATCCGACATATGGTCGAAGAGCGGGTGCAAAGCGGCCATGCCACTGAAACCAATACGCAAAGCCTGCTCAACGCCAATGCCTGGGTGATCGCGCTGATGAGCCGCTTCAAGGTGCAGTGATAAATTAATGAGACACTCCCGTGCAATGCATGGGAGTAGGTCTATCCTGACAGCTCCGGGTGCAGAGTTTCACCACACAGGAGGTGTTCCATGCGCGCTGTCGAGCAGTCGGTCCGCCTGGAGCGGATCAGTCAGGAACGCTTTATCCAAGCGCCTATCGAGGCTGTCTACAACTATGTAACCCAGCCCGATCGCTGGCACGAATGGCACCCGACCTCCCTCAGTGCCGACACCGGCACCACCGGTTCACTCTCCGCCGGCACGCGCTTTACCGAGGTGATCGACCTGCTGGGCGTGCGGGTGCCAATGAGTTACCGCGTGCAGATCGCCCGGCCGCCGGAAGAATTCAAGGCGGTATTCACCTCCCTGGCCGTCGACGGCTCGATTCACTACAGCCTGCACGCCTGTCGTGACGGCACGCTGTTCAAGCGCGTGTTGACCTACGAAACCGAACTGCAACTGGCCGGCTTGCACGAGCGCATGGTGGAGCTGTCCACGGTTGCGCTGGACCAGCTCAAGCAACGCTTGGAAAACCCCGCCTTCGTCGAATGAGCCAACATACCGTCGAGCTTCCGCACGGTCGCGATGCGCCTTAGTCTCGACGGCGAGCCTATCGACCCAACGACCGGACAGCCTGCAAACATCTCCGGCAACATCTTGACAAGGCAAAAGCGCAACCTCTATTGTCTGACAACCTGACTACCAAGGTTTTTTCCATGCTTGAGCTCCAGCGCCCTGACTCGCTCGTTGTACGGGTCGTCAGCGCCATCCGCGCCGAAATCGATTCTGGCCAATTGGCGCCCGAGTCGCGTTTGCCCACTGAACAGCAACTGGCTGAACAACTGAACGTCAGCCGCTCGGTGGTGCGCGAAGCGATTGCCCAACTCAAGGCCGATGGTGTGCTGACAGCCAAGCGTGGCCTGGGCTCATTTATCTCGCAAACCCCTGCGGGTACGGTGTTTCGCTTCCCGGAAAAAAACGGTCGTCGTCCGGACCTGGCGCAGATGTTCGAAGTGCGCCTGTGGATCGAAACCCAGGCCGCCTCGATCGCAGCCCAACGCCGTGATGCCGACGACCTGCAGCGCATGCAGAAGGCGCTGCAGGAAATGCACGACCAGCGCGCCGACTTCGAGGCCGCCGCCCTCGCCGATGTCGAGTTTCATCGCGCCATCGCCGAAGCCAGCAAGAATGACTACTTTGTCGCCTTCCACGACTTTCTGCGCAGCCAGTTGGCCAGTGCGCGCAAAACCGCCTGGGAAAACTCGGCGTCGCGTTTTGCCAGTGGCTCGGCCGACGCCACCCAGGAACACCAGGCGCTTTACCAGGCCATCGCCGACGGTGATGCCCAAGCGGCCGCAGCCAATGCCGAAGCGCACCTGCGCGCAGCGGCCAAACGCCTGCAACTTGAGCTGCCTGCCACGAATTGAATGATCCAAGCTTTGTGCAGCGTGCCTCAGGCACGCCATTTTTTTAACAAAAACATTAGTCTGACAACCTGATAAGCAGACTGAAATGTGCAGCCCTTAGGTACTCCAAACCATGATTTACGACTTCTGCATCATCGGCGGTGGCATCGTCGGCCTGGCCACTGCGATGGAGCTGCTCAAACGCCAGCCCAACGCCTCACTGGTGATCCTGGAAAAAGAAGCCTCGCTGGCCAAGCACCAGACCGGGCATAACAGTGGGGTGATTCACGCTGGCATCTACTACGCCCCCGGCAGCCTCAAGGCCGATCTGTGTAAACGCGGCGCCGAGGCCACCAAACGGTTTTGCCGCGAACACGGGATCAAGTTCGAGGTGTGCGGCAAGTTGCTGGTGGCCTCCACGCCCCTGGAAATGCAGCGCATGGAGGCACTTTATGCGCGCTCGCAGTTGAATGAGCTGAAGGTCGAACGCCTGGACGCCGACCAACTGCGCCAGCGCGAGCCCAACATCATCGGTCTGGGCGGCTTGTTTCTCGATGCGACCGGCATTGTCGATTACCGCGAAGTCTGCGAAACCATGGCCCAGGTGATTCGCCGACAAGGCGGTGAGATCTGCCTGGAGCGCACCGTCACCGCCATTTCGGAAGACACCGACAAGGTCACCGTCAACACCCGCGGCGAAGCCTGGCAAGCCAGGCACCTGGTGGTCTGCGCCGGCCTGCAGTCGGATCGGCTGGCGACGATGGCCGGGGTCAAGATCGACCACCAGATCATCCCCTTTCGCGGCGAGTACTTCCGCCTGCCGGCCTCGAAGAACAACCTCGTCAACCACCTGATCTACCCGATTCCGGACCCGGAACTGCCGTTCCTCGGCGTGCACCTGACGCGGATGATCGACGGCAGCATCACGGTCGGCCCCAACGCCGTGCTGGGCCTGGGCCGGGAGAACTACCGCAAGCTCTCGATCAACTGGCGCGACGTGGCGCAGTACGCCAGCTTCCCCGGTTTCTGGAAAACCCTCTGGCAGAACCTGGGTTCGGGCAGCGTCGAGATGAAAAACTCACTGTTCAAGTCCGGCTACCTGGAGCAATGCCGCAAGTACTGCCCGTCGTTGAACCGCGAAGATCTGCTGCCCTACGAAGCAGGCATCCGCGCCCAGGCCGTGATGCGCGACGGCAGCCTGGTCCACGACTTTCTGTTCGCCCAGACGCCCCGCATGCTCCATGTCTGCAACGCGCCCTCACCCGCCGCCACCTCGGCGATTCCCATCGGCGAAATGATCGCCGATCGCATGTTCACACCCGGCTGACACCGCATCCCCGGCCCTTCCCGGGCCATCGCCACAAGCGTCACTTTGACAATAAATATAATGACTCAGAAGGAAGTACAGAATGACGGCAACACCGCATACCGCTGCCCCGGAAACGCCGGCACAAAGCAAAAAACGCCTGCGCAAAGTCGCCGCCGCCACGATCTTCGGATCGATGCTGGAGTGGTACGACTTTTACCTGTACGCCACCATGGCGGCCATCGTGTTCTCGAAGATCTTCTTCGACAACAGTGACCCGAAAACCGCCTCGCTCATGGCCTTTTCCACCTTCGCCATCGGCTTTATCGCCCGACCCTTCGGCGGCATTCTGTTCGGCTACCTGGGCGACAAGTTCGGCCGCAAACAGGTGCTGGTATTGACCTTCTGCATGATGGGCGTGTGTACCACGCTGATCGGCCTGATCCCCAGCTATGCCTCCATCGGCATCTGGGCGCCGATCGTCCTGGTGTTCATCCGGATCATCCAGGGCCTGGGCGCCGGGGCCGAGTTATCGGGCGCGGCGGTCACTTCCTACGAGCACGCGTCGGAAGGCAAGCGCGGTAGCCAGGGCGCCTGGCCGGCGTTGGGCCTGAACCTGGGCCTGCTCCTGTCGTCATTGACCGTGTACCTGCTGACCATCAATGGCAACGACTTCATGCTGGCAGGCGGCTGGCGTATCCCGTTCATCTGCAGTATCGCGTTGGTGGGCGTCGGCCTGTGGGTGCGCAACAGCATTCCGGAAACCCCGGAGTTCAAGGAGCTGAGCCAGGCACCCAAGGTCGCCAAGCCTTCGCCGCTCAAAGCGCTGTTCAAGAACGATCTCAAGGGGTTGGCGGTGGTGTTCTTCGTAGCCATTGGCTACAACGCCCTGAGCTATATCTTCAAGACGTTTTCCCTGGCCTACCTGACTCAATTCAAAGGCGTCGATGTGCACGTCACGTCGCTGTCGGTGACCATTGCCAGCCTGATCGCCATCGTCGCGGTGCCGTGCTTCGGCTGGCTGTGCGACAAATGGAGCAGCAAAAAAGTGCTGGTACTCGGCGGCGTCTGCTCGCTGTTGTTTGCCTACCCGTTCCTGGCCCTGCTCGACACTGGCGACAGCCTGATGATCTACATTGCCATCGGCGTCGGCACCGGCCTGCTCGCTCCCATGATGTTCGCGCCCCAGGGCTCGTTCTTAAGCCGTCAATTCCCGACCCAGACGCGCTCCTCGGGCTTCGGCACCGGCCGCGAAATCGGTACCGCTATCGCCGGCGGCCTGGCACCGCTGGGAGCCTTGTCCCTGGTGGCCGCGTCACCGACCCACGCCACAGGCGGGGTGGTGATTATCCTCGCGATCGCGGCACTGCTGGTGGTGGTGTTCGCCCTGTGCGACCAGGGCCGTAAACACTCGACCTTCAAGAACTGAGCGAAAAACCTCGGTCGACTTCAGCGCGGGGGCCAGGCCATGGCCTGTGCCCTTGCGCATGACCGACGTCAAGGCCGCTCTTCACGTAACCGGGTAACCTAAAAATGTGAGATGAGTATTCACTCCCCCGAAGAAACCCTAGGAGCACCCGTTGAAAACCCGTCACTGCCTCGTCGTCCTCTTCCTGATCACGACGTTGACGTTACTCATGGATATACCGGTCAAGACGTGGCTGACCTCAGCGACCCTCAGTTTGCTGCTCGGCACTTGCGCGCTGGTGTACATGGCGGCGTCCTGTGTACTGGCCAGTCGCTGGTCGGTGGTGGAGAACGTGTTTGGCGGCCTGGATCGCGTCTATGAAGTACACAAGTGGTTGGGCATCTGGGCGCTGGTGTTCGCCACGTATCACTTTGTGTTCAAAGCTAACCTGGATGTGTGGAACAGCGTGCCCATCCTGGAGCTGCCCAAATACTGGACGCGCCTCGTCCGTCAACTGAGCTACGTGGCGCTGGGCCTGATCGTGCTGTTGGCGTTGAACCGCAACATTCCTTACAACGTCTGGCGCTGGTGGCACAAGTTGTCTGGCCCGCTGTTCCTGATCGTGATCCTGCACGGGCTGAGTTTCAAATCGCCAATCACCCTGACCGCGCCATCGGGCGTCTGGTTGACCTTGTGCTGCAGCCTGGGCGTCATCGGAGCCCTCTATAAATTGGTGCTTTACCCCTGGGTTGGGCGTGCCGGCGAATACCGGGTGACGGCCGTCAACCGCGCCAACGGCGCGTTGCATTTGACACTGGCGCCAATTCACAAAGGGTTTGACTTCAAGGCCGGGCAATTCGCGTTCCTGGCCATGCAGGTCAAAGGGTTGCGCGAGCCGCACCCCTTCACGATCGCCAGCGCTAACCGTGAAAACGGGCAGATTGCGTTCATGATCAGAGGGTTGGGGGATTACACCAACGCCCTGGCAGACTGCGCCAAGGTCGGCATGCGCGCCGATCTGTATGCGCCTTACGGGCGCTTCAAGCGTGCCGTGCAGGCAGAACGGGAAATCTGGATCGGCGCCGGCGTGGGTATTTCGCCGTTTATTTCCTGGCTGCAAGACCCTGCCGCCAAAGACTTCGACAAAGCCACGCTGGTCTATTGCTTTACGCCCGCGCGCGCCTTCCCGCCGGCCGAACAGGTGCAGACCATGGCCCGCTTACGAGGTGCGCAATTCGTCAGTAATGCCGGCGGCCTCGAACGCTTGGCCGACACCCTGCGCCAAGCCGTGGCCGAGACCGACCCCGACAAAGTGCATATCAGCTTCTGCGGCCCCAAAGGCTTGCTGGTCAAGGTTCGCGAGCTGATGAACGCCCACCGGATTCCACCGGCCAACCTGCACAGCGAACGGTTCGAGTTTCGCTGAAACCACGGGACGCAGGTCAACCCAGCACCTGAAGGGGGTTTGGCGGTGGACGTAAACTGGCATGATAGCGCCCATCCCACAACCTTCTCTGACTTGCGAGACGCCCCATGAAAACCCCATTGCGACTGGCCCTGCTTTCAGCCCTGTTGACCACCGGCCTGGCCCAGGCGGCCGAGCTGATCCCCATCGACGTACACCGCGACGCCAACTGCGGCTGCTGCAAACAATGGATCCGCCATCTGGAAAGCCAAGGCTTCAAGGTCAATGATCACGTTGAAACCGATATGAGCGCGGTCAAACAACGCCTCGGCGTCGCGCCGCGCCTGGGCTCGTGCCATACCGCCGTGATCGACGGCAAGTTCGTCGAAGGTCACGTACCCGCCGAACACGTGTTGGCGCTGCGCAAGCGCGATGATCTGCTCGGTATCGCCGCGCCGGGCATGCCCATGGGTTCGCCCGGCATGGAAATGGACGGCCACGGCGACGCCTACCAAGTCATCGGCCTGACCCGCGACGGTAACGATGTGGTGGTAGCCGACTACCCGGCACACTGATCGATGCTGACGGGTTACCTGGGGCTGTTTTTCGCAGCATTCGGCGCCGCCACCCTCCTGCCCTTGCAATCGGAAGCCGTGCTGGTGGGCCTGCTGCTCAGCGGGCATTACAACCTGTGGTGGCTGCTGGGCATTGCGACGCTGGGCAACGTGCTCGGCTCGCTGGTCAATTGGCTGCTGGGGCGCTCGATCGAGCACTTCAAGGCGCGGCGCTGGTTTCCGGTCAACGCCCGGCAACTCGACAAGGCGCGCCGCCACTACGAACGCTGGGGGCATTGGACGTTATTGCTCAGTTGGGTGCCAATCATCGGCGACCCGCTGACCTTGATCGCCGGGGTGATGCGCGAGCCGCTGTGGCGCTTTTTGCTGCTGGTGACCCTGGCCAAGGGCGTGCGTTATGGCGTGCTGGCCGCGCTGACCCTGCACTGGGTGTTAATCCCCACTTAATCGCCTGCAAACAGCATCCGAGCTCCCCACTCGGAGCCCCGCCATGCCTCTACTGCGCACCTTTTGCGTTGCCGGCCTGCTCGCCGCCGGCGCAGCGCCCGCATTCGCCACCACCGAAGGCCCCAGCTACGGGCCTGAACTGCAGGGTTTCCAATACCCTTATCCGGTTCAACAGTTCCGCTTTCAGTCCCAGGGCAAATCCCTGCACATGGGCTACATGGACATCCCGGCCAGCGGCACAGCCAACGGTCGCAGCGTGGTGCTGCTGCACGGCAAGAACTTCTGCGGCGCCACATGGGAGGGTTCGATCAAGGCGCTGAGCGACGCCGGTTACCGCGTGATCGCACCCGACCAGATCGGCTTCTGCACCTCGAGCAAGCCCGACAGCTACCAGTACAGCTTCCAGCAACTGGCGATCAATACCCACCAACTGCTGGAAAAACTCGGCATTCAGAAGGTCACCCTGCTCGGCCACTCCACCGGCGGCATGCTCGCCACCCGCTACGCGCTGCTGTACCCAGAGCAAACCGAGCAACTGGCGCTGGTCAACCCGATCGGCCTGGAAGACTGGAAAGCCCTCGGCGTGCCTTATCGCAGCGTCGACCAATGGTACGAACGCGAATTGCAGGTGAGCGCCGACGGCATCCGCAGCTACGAGCGCGACACCTACTACGCCGGCCACTGGAAGCCCGAATACGAGCGCTGGGTACAGATGCTCGCCGGCATGAACAAAGGCCCCGGCCACACCCAGGTGGCATGGAACTCGGCGCTGATTTACGACATGATCTTCACCCAGCCGGTGTACTACGAGTTCAAGGACCTGCAGGTGCCCACGCTGCTGCTGATTGGCACCAGCGACACCACCGCCATCGGCAAAGACCTCGCGCCGCCGGCGGTGAAGGCAAAGATCGGGCACTACGCGGTGCTGGGCAAACAGGTAGCCAAGTTGATCCCCCGCGCCACCCTGGTGGAATTCCCCGGCCTGGGTCACGCACCGCAGATGGAAGAACCGGCGCAGTTCCACAAGGCCTTGCTGCAGGGGCTCGACCACCTTTAATCCAACGTTATAAGAGGCGCCCGCGTATGTCGCTACAGATTGCAGTCATTGATGATTGGCAGGACGTCGCCCGTGATGTGGTGGACTGGTCAGCCCTGGCGGCGCTCGGTCAGGTGCATTTTCTGCATGATTACCCGGCGGACACCGCCACGATGGTCGAGCGCCTGAAAGGCTTCGACGTGATCTGCGTGATGCGCGAACGTTCGACCTTCGATAGCCCGTTGCTGCAAGGCCTGCCCAACCTCAAGCTGCTGGTGACCGGTGGCATGCGCAACGCCGCCATCGACCTTGCCGCCGCCAAAGCCCTGGGTATCCAAGTGTGCGGCACCGACAGCTATAAACACGCGGCACCGGAGCTGACGTGGGCGTTGATCATGGCGTCCACGCGCAACCTGTTGGCCGAAGCCAATTCCCTGCGCGCCGGCCACTGGCAGGTGGGCCTGGGCGGCGACCTGCATGGCCAGACCCTGGGGATCCTGGGGCTGGGCAGCATTGGCCAGAAGGTCGCGCAATTTGCCCAGGTGTTCGGGATGCGGGTGATTGCCTGGAGTGAAAACCTTACACCGCAACGCGCGGCGGAATCTGGGGTGACGTGGGTCAGCAAGCGCGACTTGTTCGCACAGGCCGATATTCTCACCATCCACCTGGTCCTCAGCGAGCGTAGCCGTGGGCTGGTGGATGCCGAGGCGCTCGGCTGGATGAAGCCGACGGCACGCCTGGTCAATACGGCACGCGGGCCGATCGTGGACGAACCGGCGCTGCTGGAGGCCTTGAGCAACGGCCGCCTGGCGGGAGCCGCGCTGGATGTGTATGCCGAGGAGCCGCTGCCGGTCGATCATCCGTTGCGCCGTTTGCCGAACGTGCTGGCCACTCCCCATGTCGGGTATGTCAGCGAGCAGAATTACCGGCAGTTCTATCAGCAGATGATCGCCGATATCCAGGCTTGGGCCGCGGGCACGCCCATTCGCGTGCTCGGCTGACGCACCAATTCAGCGCACGCGCACTGCGGTGACGAGGCGCCTGCTCCCGAAACGCCCCTGAAGCGGGGCGCCAGCCCACCAACCGGACCGCGCGCCCTCGCCACGCGCTATCCACCGATCGCCACGCGCCCACACCGCTTTCCAACGTCGCATATCGTTACAAGTTTTTTTGTCCTACAAAATTTCCACATAAACCCTACAGTCTTTAGGATTTGTCCTAGACTCAAGCTCGATGGGTCCGTTCAAAAACAAAAGCCCCGCAAAAAATCGAAACTTTCAAACTCTGCCGTAGGTCAGGTTTAGGGTAAGGCGTGCATAAGCGGTTCAGACCGAATGCCCGTCCATCCAATCTATTTCAGCTAACCGTGCAACTGGCACAAGCCTTGCCAGTTTGTATAGCGCTTGTGCGTCTGGCCGCAGGAAGCGGTCTTCGGAGCTAGTGGCAGCGGGCCACCAGCCAACCAACATGTGGGAGAGAACTATGATCAGTGCCGCAGTAGAAACTCAGGGAGAGCGTTTTAGTAAATCGGCAGGGGGGCCAACATCGTTGGTCGATCTGCCCAATGCTGTGCGGCCGGTCGTGAGTCATAACCCCAATCGAAAGAAAGTCTTGTTCGTCACTTCCGAATTTGCCGACCTGGTCAAGACCGGCGGCCTAGGCGATGTTTCCGCCGCCCTGCCCCGCGCCATGGGGCACTTGCACGATGTGCGCGTGCTGATCCCCGGTTACCCGCAGGTGATGGAAAGCGACAACCCGATCCATATCATCGGCGAACTGGGTGGCCACGCCGCGCTGCCGCCATGCAAGATCGGGCGCATGGACCTCAAGGATGGCCTGGTTATCTACGTACTGATCTGCCCCGAACTGTACGAGCGCGAAGGCACGCCCTATGGCGCCAACAACGGCCGCGACTGGCCGGATAACCACATCCGCTTCGCGCGCCTGGGCCTGGCCGCTGCCGACATGGCCGCCAACCTCGCCCAGATCCACTGGTGCCCGGACCTGGTGCATGCCCACGACTGGCCCGCCGGCCTAGCCCCTGCCTATATGCACTGGCGTGGGTCACGCACACCGACCCTGTTCACCATCCACAACCTGGCATACCAGGGCGTGGTCAGCCTGGCCTCCACGCCGGAGCTGGGCATTCCGCCCCATGCGCTGCAACAGGAAGGCATGGAGTTCTACGGCAAGATGTCGTTCCTCAAGGCGGGGATGGCCTACTCCAGCCACATCACCACCGTGAGCGCCACCTACGCCCAGGAAATCACCACCCCGGAATTCGGCTGCGGCCTGGACGGCTTCCTCGCCAGCAAGACCCAGCAAGGCTTGCTCAGCGGCATTCCCAACGGCATCGATGAAAGCTGGGAAGCCTCCACCGACACGCACCTGACCCACAACTTCAATATCGGCGATTGGGAAGGCAAGGCAGTCAACGCCGCCCACGTGCGCAACCTGTTTGGCCTGCATGACTCCACCGGCCCGCTGTTCGCCGTGGTCTCGCGGCTGGTCTATCAAAAAGGCCTGGACCTGACCGAAGCGGTCGCCAGCTTTATCGTCGAGAACGGCGGCCAGATCGCGATCATCGGTCGTGGCGAGCCGGAAGAAGAACAGGCCATGCGCGAACTGGCGCTGCGCTTCCCGGGCCAGGTCGGTGTACGCATCGGCTTCAACGAAACCGACGCCCGCCGCATGTTTGCCGGCAGCGACTTCCTGCTGATGCCGTCGCGCTATGAACCGTGCGGCTTGAGCCAGATGTACGCGCAGCGCTTCGGCTCGCTGCCGGTGGCGCGCAACACCGGCGGCCTGGCGGACACCATCGAAGACGGCGTCACCGGGTTTCTGTTCAACGAGTCCACCGTGGACAGCTACCGCGAAGCCCTGAACCGTGCGTTCAAAGTGTTCGCCTACCCAGGCCTGCTCAACGCCATGCGCTGCCGGGCGATGACCCAACCGTTCAACTGGTGCCAGGCGGTCGAACCCTATGCCGAACTGTATGAACAACTGGTGGCCAAGGCGCTGGGGAAATCGACTAAATAATCAAGGGAGGTCTTCATAGATGCCGTTACGGACTCTGGAAACCTGGCCCCACGGCGCAATCATGCTGGACGCGCAACACACGCGTTTCGCCTTGTGGGCGCCAGACGCGTTTTATGTCAGCGTTGAATTGCAAGATGGCCGCTCGGTCGCCATGCTGCCCCAGGCAAATGGCTGGTTCGAAACGGAGATAAAGTGCCCCGCAGGCACGCGCTACCGCTACAACATCGATGGGGAAATGGATGTCCCCGATCCCGCATCCAGGGCCCAGGCCTCGGACGTGCATGGCTGGAGCCTGGTGGTCGACCCGCTCGCCTATGAATGGCGACACCACCCATGGCAGGGCCGCCCCTGGCATGAAGCGGTGATCTACGAACTGCATGTCGGCGCGCTGGGCGGCTTCGCAGCCGTCGAGCAGCACCTGCCACGCCTGGCCGAACTGGGCGTTACCGCGATTGAGTTGATGCCCCTGGCGCAATTCCCCGGCGAGCGCAATTGGGGCTACGACGGCGTGCTGCCCTACGCGCCGCACGCCGCCTACGGCAGCCCCGAACAGCTCAAGCATCTGATCGACAGCGCTCATGAACACGGGCTCGCGGTCTTGCTCGACGTGGTCTACAACCACTTCGGCCCCGATGGCAACTACCTGGGCCAGTACGCCAAAGACTTCTTCCAGCAAGATGTACATACGCCATGGGGCGCCGGCATCGACTTCGAGCGGCGTGAAGTGCGGGACTTCTTTCTGGACAACGCCCTGATGTGGCTGCTCGACTACCGCTTCGACGGCCTGCGCCTGGATGCGGTACACGCCATCGACAACCCCGGTTTCCTGCGGGAACTGGCGCACCGGGTGCGCCAGCAGGTCGACATCGGCCGTCATGTTTGGCTGGTGCTGGAAAACGAACTGAACCAGGCCAGCCTGCTGAAACACGATTTCGATGCGCAATGGAACGACGACTTCCACAACGTATTGCATGTGCTGCTGACCGGCGAAACCGATGCCTACTACAGCGACTTTGCCCAAGCGCCTACCGCCAAACTCGCACGTTGCCTCAGCGACGGCTTTGTCTACCAAGGCCACACCACGCGCCACGGGCATGCACGCGGCGAACCCAGCAGCGGCTTGCCGCCCACCGCCTTCGTCGCGTTCTTGCAGAACCATGACCAGATCGGCAACCGCGCCCTCGGCGAACGCCTGCACCAACTGTGTTCGCCCCAGGCGCTGAAGGCGGCCACTACCTTGCTACTGATGTCGCCGATGATCCCGTTGCTGTTCATGGGCGATGAAGTCAACGCCAGCGAGCCGTTTCTGTTTTTCACTGACCACCATGGCGAACTGGCTGAAGCGGTACGCGAAGGTCGTCGCAATGAATTCGCCGATTTCACCGCGTTCCACGACCCCGAGCGGCGCGAGCGGATTCCCGATCCCAACGCGCTGCCGACCTTCGAGCAATCGGCGCCGTCGTTCGCCGCCAACGAACACACCGAGTTCTATCGCCACCTGCTGCGCCTGCGCCACCAGCATATCGTGCCGCACCTGCCCGGCAGCGTGGCCCTCGGTGCGCGGGTGCTGGCAGACCGCGCCGTCAGTGCGCGTTGGCGCCTGGGCAACGGCAGCCTGTTACAGATCGACCTGAACCTGAGTGCCACGGCCCTGGATCAACCCGCTGCGCAGCATGTGCTGTTCCAAACGCCGGCGCATGACCACGCGCACCTGGCGCCCTTCAGCGCACGCGTTACCCTATCCCCTGTTGGAGAGCACCCTTGAGCGAAGCGAACCTGGAAATCCTCGCCGGCCGAGCGGGCCTGGCGGTCGATTGGATCGACGCAAACGGCCGCCCGCAACGTGTCAAACCGGACGCCCTGCGCGCCGTCCTCAAAGGCCTGGGCCACCCGGCCGACAGCGATGCCGAGATCGACGCCAGCCTGCGAGACCTGGAGCAAGTGCAACAGGACAAACACCTGCCGCCCTTGCTCACCGTCGACAGTGGTGAAGGCCTGGACCTGGCGCGCTACTTCGCGCCCGACACCGTCTGCCGGGTCAGCCTCGAGGAGGGCGAAGTCCTCGAATTACGCCTCGACGGCAACGCAGTACTGCCCGGCGTGATCGCCCTCGGCTACCACCAAGTGCATATCGCCGACCAGGCCTTCACCCTGGCCGTGGCCCCTCGTCACTGCTACAGCGTCGCCGATGCCGTCGACAGTCAAACCCCACGTGCCTGGGGCCTGAGCGCCCAGTTGTACGCCCTGCGCCGCCTCGGCGACGGCGGGTTCGGCGACACCCTGGCGCTGGAACACCTGGCCCGCTCGGCCGCCGAACGCGGTGCCGACGCGCTGGCGATCAGCCCGATGCACGCGATGTTCAGCGCCGACCCCGAGCGCTACAGCCCGTACTCGCCGTCGAGCCGCCTGTTTCTCAATAGCCTGTACGCATCACCCGGCTGCATCCTGGGTGAGCGCCAGGTGCGCAATGCCATCGAGGCCTGCGGTCTGGCCGACGAGCTGCACACCCTCGAACAACACACCCTGATCGACTGGCCCACCGCAGCCAAGGCCAAACACCGCCTGTTGCGTGCCCTGTACGACGACTTCCGCCACGGTCAACACCCGCAACACGCCGACTTCCTCAGTTTCCGCCAAGCGGGCGGTGAAGCCCTGGAGAACCACTGCCGTTTCGAAGCGGTCCAGGCCGCGCGCGCCGCCGCTGGCGAAGACCTCGACTGGCGCCATTGGCCAGAGCAATGGCGCAGCCCGCAAAGCCCGGCGCTCCTGCGCTTCGCCGAGGAAAACCGCGACGACATCGGCTTCTACGCCTTCGGCCAATGGCTGATCGCGCGCTGCCTGGAACGCGCCCAACAAGCCGCCCGTGGCAGTGGCATGAGCATCGGCCTGATCGCCGATCTGGCCGTCGGCGCCGACGGTGGCGGCAGCCAGGCCTGGAGCCGCCAGGATGAATTGCTCGCCGGCCTGACCGTCGGCGCGCCGCCGGACATTCTCAACCGCGCCGGCCAGGGCTGGGGCATCTCCGCCTTCGCCCCGGAAGGCCTCAAGCGCCATGGCTTCCGTGCGTTTATCGAGATGCTGCGGGCCAATTTCGCCCATGCCGGCGGCTTGCGTATCGACCATGTGATGGGCCTGCAACGCCTGTGGGTGATGCCCATGGATGCCTCGCCCCAGGACGGCGCCTACCTGTATTACCCGGTGGACGATCTGTTGCGTCTGCTGGCGCTGGAATCGCACCGCCACCAGGCCATCGTCCTCGGCGAAGACCTCGGCACCGTGCCCGACGGCCTGCGCGACAAACTCATCGGCCGCTCGATTCTGGGCATGCGCGTGCTGCTGTTCGAACAAGGTCATGATGGCCAATTCAAGCCGATCCTCGACTGGCCGGACAACGCCCTGGCCACCACCAGCACCCACGACCTGCCAACCCTCAATGGCTGGTGGCACAGCCGCGACATCGACTGGAACGTCCAGCTCGGCCTGATCGATGCGCCCACCACGGAGCAATGGCGCGAGCACCGCCTGCGCGAACGCCAGGCACTGCGCCAGGCCTTGAGCCAGGACCCGCAGAACTTCGTCGATGAAGTGCGCAATGAAACCGACCACATGATCGATGCCAGCGTGCGCTACCTCGGCCACACCCGCGCGCCGCTGGTGCTGCTGCCGCTGGAAGATGCCTTGGGCCTCGAAGAACAAGCCAACCTGCCCGGCACCATCGACACCCACCCCAATTGGCGCCGCCGCCTGCCAGGCGAGGCGGCGAGCCTGCTCGACAATGCGGGTGCCGCGCGCCGCCTGGAACTGCTGGCGGTGGCGCGCAATCAAGCCCATGAGCGTGACCGATGAAGGCTCTGCCCCTGCGCGCCAGCCAGCGCCTGCAGTTTCATAAAGGGTTCACCCTCGATGACGCGGTGGCTCTGGTGCCGTACTTTGCCCGGCTGGGCATCAGCCATTTGTATGCCTCACCGCTGCTCAGTGCCCGCGCAGGTTCCATGCATGGCTATGACGTGGTCGACCCCACCACCGTCAACCCGGAGCTGGGCGGCGAAGCGGCGTTGCGCCGCCTGGTGGCCGCCCTGCGCCAACACGACATGGGGCTGATCCTCGATATCGTGTCCAACCACATGGCCGTGGGCGGCGCCGACAACCCCTGGTGGCTCGACCTGCTGGAATGGGGCCGGTTGAGTCCCTACTGCGAATTCTTCGACATTCAATGGCACTCGCCCGACCCGCTGCTCAAGGGCCAATTGCTCATGCCGTTCCTCGCCAGCGACTACGGCGAAGCCCTGCAAACCGGCACGTTGACCCTGCACTTCGACGCCGCGCACGGCAGTTTTTCCGTCGAGCACTACGAACACCGCTTCCCGATCTGCCCACAAGATTACGCGACGATTCTGGGCGCCGATGAACTGCTCAAGCCCCTCGCCGACCGCTTCAGCACCCTCGCCTACCAGAGCGATGCCTACGCCGAAGCGGCCTGGCTCAAACAAGCCCTGGCCGAACGCGCCACCGACAACGCCGTGCGGCAGGCCATCGAACAGCGGCTGGGCACCTTCGACGCACGCCAGCCCGACGGGTTCCAGCGCCTGCACGGGCTGTTGGAGCAACAGGCCTATCGCCTGGCCAGTTGGCGCACCGCGGCGGACGATATCAACTGGCGGCGCTTCTTCGATGTCAACGATCTGGGCGGCCTGCGCGTAGAACGCAGTGCCGTGTTCGAAGCCACCCACGGCAAGATCTTCGAGTTGATCAGCCAGGGGCTGGTCGATGGCCTGCGCATCGACCATATCGACGGGCTGGCCGACCCACGCGGGTATTGCCGCAAGCTGCGGCGGCGGGTCGATACGCTGTCGCCCGAGCGTCACCTGCCAATTTTCGTCGAAAAAATCCTCGGCGAAGGCGAAACCCTGCGCGAGGACTGGCAGGTGGACGGCACCACCGGCTACGAATTCATGAACCAGCTGTCGCTGCTGCAACACCGCCCGCAAGGCTTCGCAACGCTGGCCGAGCTGTGGACCCGGCACAGCGAACGGCCGTCGGCCTTTATCGAAGAAGCCTGGCTGGCGCGCCGGCAGATCCTCAACGGTTCTCTTGCCGGCGACTTCGAAAGCGTGGCCCAGGCCTTGCTGCAAGTGGCCCGCGACGACGTGATGAGCCGCGACCTGACCCTCGGCGCGATCCGCCGCGCCCTGCAGGAACTGATCGTGCATTTCCCGGTGTACCGCACCTACATCAGCGCCTGTGGCCGCAGCGAACGCGACGACACGTTTTTCCTGCAAGCCCTGGCGGGCGCGCGCAGCACCTTGAGCGAAGGCGACTGGCCGGTGCTGGACAACCTGGAAAAATGGTTGGGCGGCCAACCGTGGCGCAATCGCCCGCTCGGCCGCGAGCGCAAGCTGCTCAAGCACGCCTGCGTGCGCTTCCAGCAATTGACCTCGCCGGCCGCCGCCAAAGCCGTGGAAGACACCGCGTTCTATCGCTCGGCGGTGTTGCTGTCGCGCAACGACGTGGGCTTCAGTACCGAACAGTTCAGCGCACCGCTGGCCGATTTTCACGCGGCCAATCAGCAGCGCTTGCAGGCGTTCCCCGATAACCTGCTGGCCACCGCCACCCACGACCACAAACGCGGTGAAGACAGCCGCGCCCGCCTCGCCGTGTTGAGCGAATGCGCAGGGTGGTATGCCGAACAGGTGACGCATTGGCGCCGCCTCGCCGCGCCGTTGCGCAACGACGCCAGCAGCCCATCGGCAGGCGATGAGTTGATCCTCTATCAGGTACTGCTCGGCAGTTGGCCGCTGGACCTGCACCTGGACGACCGGCCGGCACTCGAGGCCTATCAACAACGCCTCTGGCAATGGCAACAAAAGGCCCTGCGCGAAGCCAAGTTGCAGAGCAGTTGGAGCGCGCCCAACGAGGCTTACGAACAGGGCGTGGAAACGTTTCTCACGCGCCTGCTGCTCAGCGACGCAGGCCGCGCACTGCGCACCGCCATCGGCGCCGCCGCCCAAGCGATTGCCCCCGCTGGCGCGCTCAATGGGCTGGCGCAATCCTTGCTTCGAGTCACAGTGCCGGGTGTGCCGGACCTGTACCAGGGCAATGAGTTCTGGGACTTCAGCCTGGTCGACCCGGACAACCGCCGCCCGGTGGATTTCAACGCACGGCAGCACGCGCTGGATACCCCACCGGACATCGGCAAGCTGTTGTTCAACTGGCGGGACGGGCGTATCAAACAAGCCTTGATCGCCCAGGTGCTGGCCTTGCGCAAGGCCGATCCTGAACTGTTCCATCGGGGCAGCTACACGCCCCTGGACGTGGTCGGTCGACATGCCGAGCACGTGGTCGCGTTCTGCCGCGAATACCAGGGCAAACGCGCACTGGTGGTGGTGCCGCGCTGGCCCTATCGCCTGCTGGAAAACGGTGTGCATCCCCAGGTCAATGCGCGGGTTTGGGGCGATACCCGAGTGAAATTACCGTTCGCCGCGCCAACCGAAAACTGGAAGGGACTTTTTCATACACGCGCAGTCACACCAGACAAGGAGCTGTTGATCAGCACTGCGCTGGGGGATTTCCCGGTCAACGTCTTTATCGATCCTGATGATCAATCAAGCTGAAATTTTCTGCGAGGAACATTGTGATGAGTACTGAAGACAAACGTGTTCGCGAATTCGCGTATCAGATCTGGGAATCGGAGGGCAAGCCGCAAGGTCAGGATGCGCGCCATTGGGAAATGGCCCGCAAGTTGGCAGAAGCCGAAGCGCTGACACCCAGCAAGCCCAAACCCGCCGCCAAACCGAAAACCGCGCCCAAGCCGGCAGCAAAAGCCAAGCCGCCGGCAGCGGCCGCAGGCAAACCGGCCACGCCGGCGGCTAAAAAGCCGGCGGCCACAAAAAAGCCCAAGCCGTAAGCCCTGTGCCGTCATGAACCTCCGGCCGGCAACCCCGGCCGGAGGTCAGCCACTTGCCCGATTGTTAGCTGACCCCTCGTCAGCAGGGCTACGTTCGGCCCGAAAAAAGACCCATGCAGGAGCAACACAATGAGCAAAGCCGATAAAAAACAGGCCCCCCCGGCCCACGAACCATCGCGGATTCGCGAAGGTTTGCCCTTCCCCCTGGGGGCGACCTGGGACGGCCTGGGTGTCAACTTTGCCCTGTTCTCGGCCAACGCTACCAAAGTCGAGTTATGCCTGTTCGACGACGCTGGCGTGGTCGAGCTGGAACGTATCGAACTCCCCGAATACACCGATGAAATCTTCCACGGCTACTTGCCCGACGCCCACCCCGGGCTGATTTACGGCTACCGTGTGTACGGCGCGTATGACCCGGCCAACGGCCACCGTTTCAACCACCACAAATTGCTGATCGACCCCTACGCCAAACAGCTGGTGGGCGAGCTCAAATGGTCCGAGGCGCTGTTTGGCTACACCATCGGCCACCCCGACGACGACCTCAGTTTCGACGAACGCGACAGTGCGCCCTTCGTGCCCAAGTGCAAGGTCATCGACCCGGCGCACACCTGGGGCGACGACCAACCGGTGCGCGTGCCATGGGACCGCACGATCATTTATGAAACCCACCTGCGCGGCATCAGCATGCGTCACCCCTCGGTCGGCGAGGCCGTGCGCGGCACCTGCGCCGGGCTGATGGAAGACGATCTGCTCAAGCACATCCGCCAGTTGGGTATTTCTTCCGTGGAACTGTTGCCGGTACACGCCTTTGTCAACGACCAGCATTTGCTGGAAAAAGGCATGACCAACTACTGGGGCTACAACAGCATCGCCTTCTTCGCCCCGGACCCGCGCTACCTGGCCAGCGGCAAGATCGCCGAGTTCAAGGAGATGGTCGCGCACCTGCACGAAGCCAAGCTGGAAGTGATTCTCGACGTGGTCTACAACCACACCGCCGAAGGCAACGAGCGCGGCCCGACCCTGTCCATGCGCGGCATCGACAACGCTTCCTACTACCGCCTGATGCCGGACGACAAGCGCTTCTATATCAACGACTCCGGCACCGGCAACACCCTCGACCTGAGCCACCCGTGCGTGCTGCAGATGGTCACCGACTCCCTGCGTTACTGGGCCACCGAGATGCACGTCGACGGTTTCCGCTTCGACCTGGCGACCATCCTCGGCCGTTATCGTGACGGGTTCGACGAGCGCCACAGTTTCCTCGTCGCCTGCCGTCAAGACCCGGTGCTGCGCCAGTTGAAACTCATCGCCGAACCCTGGGACTGCGGCCCCGGCGGCTATCAGGTGGGCAACTTCCCGCCGGGCTGGGTGGAATGGAACGACCGCTTCCGCGACACCGTGCGCGCCTTCTGGAAAGGCGATGACGGCCAGCTGGCGGACTTCGCCGGGCGCATGACCGCATCCGGCGAGATGTTCAACCACCGTGGCCGCCGGCCTTACAGCTCAGTGAACTTCATCACCGCCCACGACGGTTTCACCCTGCATGACCTGGTGTCATACAACGACAAGCACAACGAAGCCAACGACGAAAACAATCAGGATGGCAGCAACAACAACCTGTCCTGGAACCATGGCGTCGAAGGCCCCACCGACGACCCGGAAATCAACGCCCTGCGCCTGCGCCAGATGCGCAACTTCTTCGCCACCCTGCTGCTCGCCCAAGGCACGCCGATGCTGGTGGCCGGGGATGAGTTCGCGCGCACCCAGCACGGCAACAACAACGCCTACTGCCAGGACAGCGAGATCGGCTGGGTCAACTGGGAGCTGGACGATGACGGCAAGGCGCTGCTCAAGTTCGTCAAGCGCGTGATCAAACTGCGCATGACGTACCCGATCCTGCGCCGTGGCCGCTTCCTGGTGGGCGACTACAACGAAGACATCGGCGTGAAGGACGTCACCTGGCTCGCGCCGGATGGCAACGAGATGAGCACCGAACAGTGGGAAGACAGTCACGGCCGTTGCCTGGGCATGCTGATGGATGGCCGCGCCCAGGAGACCGGGATTCGCCGTCCGGGTGGCGATGCCACGTTGTTGCTGGTGGTCAACGCCCATCACGACTTGGTCAATTTCCGCCTGCCCCCCGTGCCGGAAGGCCAGTTCTGGACCTGCATGCTCGACACCCATGACACGACGATACGCGGGCAGGAACGCTTTGATTTCCACCATGAGTACGCGGTCACCGGGCGCTCGCTGCTGCTGTTTGAACTGCAGCACGACGAAGAGGTGTGACATGGGCCTGCATGGATTCCTTCAAGGCTACCAAGGCTATGCGGACACGCAGGCCCTGGGCGCGGCCTTGAAGGCGCTGCAGGCCGAGGGGCTGGACCGCCTGCCGCTCCCCGGCAGCGGCCAGACCCTCGAACGGTTCAGCCGCTTGGCCCAGGTCGCCGGACACGACCTGCGCTTGTGCAAGTTGTTCGAAGGTCACACCGATGCCTTGGCAATCATTGCCGAGCTGCGCAGCCCCTTGCCGCCGGAGGGCAGCCTCTGGGGCATGTGGGCGGCAGAACCGCCGACGGCCAGGGTGCGGGCGCGGCGCAACGGCCATCGTCTGGTGCTGCAGGGGCGTAAAGCCTGGTGTTCGGGGGCGGCGGTGGTCAGCCATGGGTTGTTGACGGCCTGGGACGAGGAGGATCGCCAGCAATTGGTCGCAGTGGAGATGGGCCAGCCCGGCATCTGCGTGACCGATGAGGGGTGGCAGGCGGTAGGCATGGCGGCCACCGGCAGTGTCGATGTCCTGTTCGAGGCGGCCAGCGGGATTGCCATCGGCAGTCCCGGCGACTACCTCGCCCGCCCCGGCTTCTGGCAAGGCGCCGTCGGTATCGCAGCGTGCTGGTATGGCGCGGCGCAACGCCTGGCTGAAGTGCTGCGCGAGCAGTGCAACAGGCGTGCGGAACCGCATGCCCTGGCCCACCTCGGCGCGGTCGACAGCGCCTTGAACAGTGCCGCCTGCGTGCTGCGCGCCAGTGCGCGGCAGATCGACCGCGCCCCGCTGGCCGATGCCAGGCAACTGGCCCAACAGGTACGCGCGTCTCTCGAAGACACGGTTGAACAGGTCATGCGCCACGTCGGTCGCGCCGCCGGTGCGGGGCCTTTTTGCAAAGATCCGCACTTTGCCCAACTGATGGCGGACCTGCCGGTGTATGTACGTCAAAGCCATGCCGAGCGTGACCTGGCCGCCCTCGGTGAACAGGTTGCCGCCGAGCCACCTGGGAGGTGGCAGTTATGAAAGCCAATCCGATCGTGGGCCAGGGCACGTCGCTGCATCAGTGGCAGACCTCGTCCCACATGGCCGAACTGGCGCCGATCAGCGTCGAACAGTTGGTACCCGAAGGGCATCGCGCAGTGATCATCGCACCGCACCCGGACGATGAAGTGCTGGGCTGCGGCGGCCTGTTGCAAGGCTTGGCCGCGCTGGGTCGGGCGATCCAGTTGATCTCCGTCACCGATGGCAGCGCCAGTCACCCCGGTTCGCGGCGCTGGTCGGTGGAGCGCCTCAGCGTGGTGCGCCCGCAGGAGTCGGCCCAGGCCTTGCACCGCCTCGGCTTGCCGCTGCACCGGTTGAAGTGGCTGCGCGCCGGGTTTACCGACAGCCAGGTCGCCGCCCGCGAAGCGCAGTTGGCCGCGTTCATTGAGCGCCACCTCAAACCCAGGGACGTGGTGTTCACCACCTGGCGCGAAGACGGCCACTGCGACCATGAAGCCGTCGGCCGCGCCAGTGCCAGTGCCGCACTGGCGGTCGGCGCGACCCTGTACGAGTTGCCCGTGTGGACCTGGCACTGGGCAACCCCGGAAGACAGCCAGGTACCGTGGCATCGCGCGCGCAAACTCCCGCTGAGTTGCCAAGTCGTCGCGCGCAAGCGCCATGCCATCCACGCGTTCGCCAGCCAATTGGAGGGCGATCCGCAGATCGGCTTGCCGCCGGTGCTGGCACCGTATGTCGTCGAGCGTTTGCTGCAGCCTTTTGAAGTGGTGTTTGTATGAGCGTGGCGACACCGTATTTTGATCGGCTGTTCGCCGACAACGATGACCCTTGGGCCTTCCGTCAACGCTGGTACGAGCAGCGCAAGCGCGCGCTGACCTTGGCGCTGTTGACCCGCCCGCGTTACGCCGCGATTTTTGAGCCCGGCTGCGCCAATGGTGAACTGAGCGTCGAACTGGCGCCGCGTTGTGACCGCCTGGTGTGCTGCGATACCGCGGCCGCAGCAGTGGCCCTGGCCAAGACACGTCTGATGGGATTTCCCCATGCCCAGGTGCAGCAGAGTCGCCTGCCCGCACAGTGGCCTGACGGCCGCTTCGACCTGATCGTGCTGAGCGAGCTGTGTTACTACCTCGACGCCGATGACCTCACCCGCCTGATCGACTGCGCCCTCGCCGCGCTGAGCGACGACGGTCAACTGCTGGCCTGTCACTGGCGCGCGCCGATCGACGGCTGCCCGCAAACCGCCGCCCAAGTGCACGCGCTGCTCGAGCAACGGCTGGCCATGCCGTGTGTTGCGCGGCACCACGACAGTGACTTCCTGCTCGACCTCTGGAGCCGCGACGGTACGTCGGTCGCCACCCATGAGGGCCTGCGTTGAGCGGCCTGAAACGGGCCCGTTAAAAAAAATCGAAGTTACAAGATGTGAAAGCAGCGAATCCTTGTCTATGCTGAGGACGCCTTGCTGGCAATCCAGGATTGAAATGCCGAGCAATCGCTGCAGCGGAGCCTGCGGCGACTAAAAAGAGCGTCGTCCCGTCCACGGGCTACGACCCAGCATCAATTGACAAGGACGTGCCCGCCATGAAACCCGCCTCCCTCAGCGAAAGCCGCCGCGGTCCAGCGCAGATCTGGAACAGTGCCCCGCAGTTGGCGCAAATCCCCGCCATTCATCCTCACTCGCTGGTGCCTGCGGGTGCGCGAGTGGTCATCGTCGCGCCCCACCCCGGCGATGAAGTGTTGGCCTGTGGCGGTTTGCTGCAACGGCTGAGCACCCTCGAACACCCGATGCTGTTGATTTCCATCACCGACGGCAGCGCCAGCCACCCCGGCTCGAATGTCTGGCCGGCGAGGCGCTTGAGCGTGGTGCGGCCCCAGGAAAGCGTCGAAGCGCTGCGCCGGCTGGGCATGCCGCTGCACAGCCTGAAGTGGATTCGCGGCGGCTTTCGCGATGACGCGCTGGCCGCCAGCGAACACCCCATGAGCCAACTCATCGCCCGATATCTGCAGCCCGGCGATGTGGTCTTCAGCACCTGGCGCAACGACGGCAACGCCGACCACGACGCCGTCGGCCGTGCCAGCGCCAAGGCATGCAGCCTGGTCGGGGCACGTCTGTATGAGCTGCCGATCTGGGCCTGGCATTGGACGGCGCGCGAAGGTTCGATGATCCCCTGGCAGCGTGCGCGCAAGGTGCGCCTCGACACCTGGAGCGTGGCGCGCAAGCTGCATGCGGCCCATGCCTATGCCAGCCAACTGGCCGGAGACCCGGAGATCGGGCTCGCGCCGATGCTCGCCCAGGTGTTGCTGGAGCGGATGCGCGAGCCCTATGAGATCGTGTTCGTCTAGAAATCCACTCGTCTATACCTGTTATTTCTGACAGTGGCGGCCCGTTTGATGTGCGACTAAGGTGCAAAAAACCTGCACTGCTTAAGGCGCAGTCGAGAAAGCCATGCCAACCCTTTGCATTGGCCGATGTTTTCAGAATCGGGTAACCGGTACTCCCTGATCCGTATCGTTCGTTGTTGCCATGGTCCGAACGCACCTGCTTGTCCAGGTGCCGGGAGATGTTCCCTTCGAACGAGGACGGGTCATGCGCGCACCAACATCTTCTTTGTTGTACCTGGGCATCAGCTCAATCATCGCCGTGACGGCGTGGCCACTCCCCTCTTATGGCGCATGCACGATCAACAACAGCGCCGGCGACGATATCTCCACCTGCGACAGTGCCTCGGCACCGGGGTTTACCGACACCGGTGGCAACAACACCCTGAATATCAGCGGCAGCGGCGCCATCAACGGCAATGTCACCTTTGGTGCGGGTAACGACCTGGTGGACGTGAACGGGCCGACGGCGGCGCTCAACGGTGCGCTGAACCAAGGCGACGGCGCGAATATTTTCCGCCTCAACCTGGGCACCGTCACCGGTTCGGTCACCCAAGGCGCAGGCGCGGATGTGGTGCAGATCACCGGTGGGCAAGCGGGTGCAATAAGCCAAGGCGGCGGCATCGACAGCTTTGCCATGAGCGGCGGCACCATCGCTTCCCTGGCCCAGGGCGATGGCCTGGACACCTTCAACATGAGCGGCGGGGTCATCACCGGGGCGTTTGAAGATGGCGACCAAGCCACGATGAGAAGCGGCACCATTGGCCGGGTCGATATGAAGCTCGATAACAACGTGTTCGACATGCAAGGCGGCACCATCCTGGGCAATCTGGTCACCGGGTTCGGCAATGACCATATTCTCGTCTCGGGCACCAGTTACATCGGCGGCAACATCAGCACCAGCGGCGGCGATGACTTGATTGAAGTCAGCGGCGGCACGGTCAACGGGCAAATCCTCGCCAGTTTCGGCAAGGACCAGTTGATCTGGCACGATGGCGGCAAGGTCAACGGTTTGATCGTCATGGGCGCCGACGACGACACCGCGCTGCTGAAAAACCTCAACGAAACGTCGCTGTCCTCCAACCCCTTGGTGGATGGTGGCCTGGGTAACGACACGCTCACATTCGACAACACCCAGACCGACGTCCCCGCACGCTATACCGGCTGGGAACAGGTGCTGCTGGATAACGGCTCGGACCTCAAGCTGGGCGGTGCCTTCGTGCTGGGCGACAGCGCAACCGGCAGCGGCATCATGACCCTCGACGGTTCGAGCAAATTGACCGTCACCAGCGGTTCGATCGACCCCTTTACCGCCGGCCAATCCGTCACCTTGAACAACGGCGGCCTAATCGACATGACCACCGGCAGTACCAGCGCCACCGACACCCTGACGGTGAACGGGAACTACAACGGCAACGCTGGCCGACTCGCCTTGCAAAGCGTCTTGGGCAGCGACGGCTCACCCAGCGATTTGCTGGTGATCGGCACGGGCCAGATCAGTGGCACCACCGCTATCAGCGTGACCAATCTCGCCGGGCCGGGGGCCGAAACCGTGCAGGACGGCATCCAGGTGGTCCGCGCAATCAACGGCGCCAGCGGCACCGGCACCCAGTTCACCCTGGCAAACCGGGTTTCCGCAGGCGCCTTCGACTACTACCTGTTCAAAGGGGGCGACAACGCGGGCACGGGCGAAAACTACTACCTGCGCTCTTCAGTGCCGGTGGCGCCGCTGCCGGGCCCGGTGACGCCGCTCCCCGAACCGGTGGTGGGCACCCCTGAACTGCCGACCAATCCGGGCCTCACGCCGATCCCGATCTATCGCCCGGAAGTACCGATCTATGCGGTGTTGTTTCCTGCCGCGCAACAAATCGTACAGGCCATGCTCGGCACCTATCACGAACGCATGGGCGATCAGCGCCAACAACAGCAGACCGGTGCGTTTCCTGCCGGTTGGGGGCGTGTGTATGGCAACAGCAGCCGCCAGAGCTTTGCCGGCACGGTGAGCCCGACGCTGGACAGTTCGATCTCCGCCTTCCAGATCGGTACCGACGTGTACGCGAGCGCTACCGCCAACGGCGCGGTGCAGCGAGTCGGCTTCTTCGTCGGCCACAGCCGCTTGAAAGGTGACGTGAAAGGCTTCAACGGCGGCTGGCAAGACAAGGCCGCCGGCAATACCACCTTGCGCGGTGACAGCCTGGGCGTTTACTGGACACTGATCGGCGCCAACCAGGCCTACCTCGATCTGGTGCTGATGGGCACCCGTTTCGATGGCAATAACGAATCGGACCGTGGGGTGAAGATGAAAACCCGCGGGCATAACGTCGCCGCATCCGTCGAGGTCGGCAGGCCGTTCCAGATGACGGCCGATTGGGTGGTTGAACCGCAGGCTCAATTGATCCTGAGCCGAACCAAACTGGACAGTCAGAACGATGGCATCTCCGACGTGGCCTACAACGCCGACACCAACGTCACCACGCGCCTGGGCATACGCCTGCGCGGCGACTATCAGGTCCGTGGCCTGCCGTTGCAGCCCTACGCGCGGGCCAATATCTGGCACACCGCCGCCGGGCAGAACACCGTCACTTTTAACCGTGTGACAGACATCGAAACCGAACAGAAATCCACCACCCTGGGCCTGAGTCTGGGCGCCACGCTGGAGGTGGCCAAGGGCGTCAGCCTGTACAGCGAAGTCGGCTATAACCGCAACCTGGACAGCCAGATGCTCAACGGCCGACAAGGCACCGTGGGCCTGCGAATGGAATTCTGACGGCGATTTTTTTCGCGGTGCCGTCGGTTTGAGCGCCAGCCCATTGGCACCCGCGAGCCCACGCAGCGGCGGATGATTTCGCGCTGGGAGGGTGATCTGTCCCCTCGACAGATGTGAAAAATTTGTTAAGTAATTCTCCCCCAAGTCTTTTTTGCGCGGATTCAATCTGCCACACTCACGCGAATAATTATCAATACGTTTATTATTCGCCATGGATGGCGCTCGGGGGAGGCTCAGATTCATGTCCGTTCAACAACCTGTCGGTACGCGTTTTTCACCCAGTCTATTGGCATTGGCCATCTGCCTCAGCGGCACCCAGACAACGCTGGCGGCCGATACCGAAAAGGCCGCGGCACCGCTTGAACTGGGCGCCACCGAGATCAGCGGCCAGGCACTCGGCGAGACCACCGAAGGCACCCAGTCCTACACCACCGGTGCTATGGCCACAGCCACCAAGTTGCCGCTGACCATGCGCGAAACCCCGCAGGCCGTGACCGTGATCACCCGCCAGCGCATGGACGACCAGGCCATGACCAGCGTCAACGATGTGGTCAAGAACACCCCCGGCCTGTTCCTCAGCCAGTCCAGCGGCCCCGGCCGGCAGACCTACAGCTCGCGCGGCTTCGACATCGACAACATGATGTTCGATGGCTTGCCCAGCGCCTACTCGGGCTACGCCAACAGCGTGCAGCCCAACCTGGCGATGTTCGACCGGGTCGAAGTGATCCGCGGCGCGACCGGCCTGGTCACCGGCGCCGGCAACCCTTCGGCGGCGATCAACTTCGTGCGCAAGCGCCCCACCGCTACGCCGCAGGTGTCGATCACTGGCGCGGCCGGCAGTTGGGATGACTATCGCATGGAGCTCGATGCTTCCAGCGCCTTGAACGACAGCGGCACCCTGCGCGGCCGCGTCGTCGGCTCGTACCGCGACGCCAACAGCTTCCGCGACAACGAAACCAGCGACCACGGCCTGTTCTACGCGATCAGCGAAGCCGACCTCAGCGAAGACACCACTGCCACCCTCGGTTTCTCCCGGCAGGAAGACCAGACCAACTTCTTCTGGGGCGGCCTGCCCATCGGCACCGATGGCCATCACCTGAACCTGCCCCGCTCCACCAACCCCGGCAGCGACTGGGAAAACAAGGAGCTGACAATCAACACTGTATTCGGCGACATCCAGCACCGCTTCGACAATGGCTGGAAACTCAACGTCGCCGGCTCCGCGTCGCAGCTGGACGGCGTGTTCACCGGCAGTTACCAATCGCGCTACCAGACCGAGCTGGCGCGCACCGCCTACCAGTCGCATCAGGACGACAAACAGTACGCCTTCGACACCTTCGCCAGCGGCCCGGTCGACGCCTTCGGCCGCACCCACGAAGTGGTGGTCGGCACCAGCAAACGCATCTACGACGCCACCTCCAAGGAATACAGCCCTTACGACACCAATTACCCGCTCAACGGCGCCAAACCCGACTTCCAGCGCAACGGCAAAACCCACACCCTCACCACCCAGGACGGCGTCTACCTGACCACGCGCCTCAACCTGGCCGACCCGCTCAAGGTGATCCTCGGCGCACGCTTGGACTGGTACGACTATGACGACCGTCAAAGCCAGGACGGCGACTACAAAGTCACCCGCAACCTGACGCGCTACGCCGGGGTGATCTACGACCTCGACGCGCACCACTCGGTCTACGCCAGCTACACCGACATCTTCAACCCGCAAAGCAGCAAGGACCTCTCGGGCAAGGTGCTGGAACCGATCGTGGGCGAAAACTACGAAGTCGGCATCAAGGGCGAATATTTCAACGGTGCGCTCAACGCCAGCCTGGCGGTGTTCCAGATCGACCAGAAAAACCGCGCCACCACCGCCGCCACCCAGGCCGGTTGCCCGGTGCTCACCTGCTACGCAGCCGCCGGCCTGGTGCGCAGCCAGGGCATCGACCTGGAACTGCAAGGCGCCCTCACCGAAAACTGGCAAGTCGGCGGCGGCTTCACCTACACCCGCGCGCATTTCATCAAGGACAGCGACCCGGCCAATGACAACCAGCGCTTCAGCTCCGATACACCGGAACGCCTGTTCAAACTCACCACGTCCTACCGCTTCCAGGGCCCGCTGGAAAAACTGCGCATCGGTGGCAACGTCTACTGGCAGAGCCGCATGTACAACGACATCGCCCTCACCAACGGCAGCTATCGCCTGGAGCAAGGCAGCTACGCGGTGGCGGACGTGATGGCCGGTTACCAAGTGAACCAGCACCTGGACCTGCAAGTGAACGCCAACAACATCTTCGACCGCACCTACTACTCGGCGATCGGCAACAGCCCGATCTGGGGCTCCAACGACACCTACGGCAACCCGCGCAGCTTTGGGGTGACGGCGAAGTACAGTTTCTGACGCTGATGAGGCCGCTCGGGTAGCCGTTCTCGATCTTCAGGCAGGCGCAAAAGACGCACGAACGCGGGTTTCATCCGTGCTCTGCGAACTGCTGAGCTGACCGGCTTCATTGAGCACCTTCAACGTGCCATCGGCCTCCACCGTAAAGCCATATTTCGTGCCGGCCAAATCCGGATAAGTCGCCGCCAGCGTTGACTGGAATGTCTTGAACGTGGCGTTCAGCACGCTTTGCGCGCCTTTGGCGATCTCGATGATCCGAGGAAGCGCTCGTGATGCCGAGCGGCCGACCCACGTATCGATAGCCTCCAGCGACTGCATTGGTTCAGCGTCTGCGCTGGGATGGTAGACAGCCGCCGGGCCGGCGCTGGCCACGGCGTCCTTCGCGAGGTCCGTCAGAGGCTTGGCCACGAGTATCTGGTCGGCAGGCGTAAGGTGGTATTGGCGGGCGGGATATAGGTAGAACTGAGGGTAAGTACCATTTCATCGGTCCATGATTGAGTGGTTCACAGCGGTTATCGACGTCAAGGGGGCAAACTTTAGGACATGGATTGTCTTCCCCCCTCAAGCCCCTTTATCCTCGACCCTCCCCGCCAGAACCCGGAACCGCCATGGACCTCACCACCCTCGTCCTCTTCCTACCCGCCTGCTTCGCCCTGAACATGGCACCCGGTCCCAACAACCTGCTGTCCGTCAGCAACGCCACGCGCTACGGCTACCGCACTGCCTGCCTCGCCGGCATCGGCCGCCTGCTCGCCTTCGCCGGCATGATCGCCCTCGCCTCCGCCGGGTTGGCGGTGGTGCTGCAAACGTCGGAGTTGTTGTTCTACGCGATCAAGATCGTCGGTGCGGCGTATCTGTTCTATCTGGCGTTGCAACTGTGGCGGGCCGATCCGCAGGCGCAGAGCGAATCGGTTACGGCCAAGGTAGGAACATGGGCGTTGGCGCGTCAGGAGTTTCTGGTAGCGGCGGGCAACCCGAAAGCCATCCTGATCTTCACCGCCTTTCTCCCGCAGTTCGTGGTGCCCGGCCAGCCCATCACCCCACAGTTCGCCCTGCTCGGCGCACTGTTCCTGGTGCTGGAATGGATCGCCATCAGCCTCTACGCCTATATGGGCCTGCACATGCGCCGCTGGTTCGCCGAGCCACGGGGCAAGCGGTTGTTCAATCGCTGCTGCGCGGGGCTGTTGTCTGCGGCGGCGACGGTGTTGCTGATGGCGCGGCGGGCTTGAATGGCGTTCTCAAAGCGGCGGGATACGCGCGGTGTTGCCTGTCGGCCTCATGGGTTGCTAACACCGCGTTTTCGGGACGAATAAGCAGCAAGCCACGTTCAGGCCCTACTGAGTAGAGGTCTAGCCCCGCGCCTTTGTACCTAAACATCCGTTTACAACAGCAATAGCCAAATGCCACCATTCGCTCATCTACGATTTGCTACAAGGACGTCGCGTGAGCCACAACTTCAAGTTCTTGACCCTGCCCCACCGCTCCGGCGAGGTCGCCAACATCTTTATCCACGGCTACTCAGCCGGCCACGATATAGAAGACCGGTGCGCGCTGAGCAAATGTATCCCGTCATCCCTCCACGAGTGCATCAACATCTTTGCGTTCTGGCCTTCCGGTCATTGGAGCCAGTTCGATAAGTTATCCAGCAGTAGCGTGGCGGCAATGGCTCGGTTGAACATCTTCGCGGGTACCGCGGCAGCAGTGGCCGATCGCGCCGTCCACTTCAACACCAGCCGCAAGCGCGCCACCGCCATGGGCAAGACACTGCTCTCGCAACTTGAGGGCTACCTGCTCAAACATCACCCCTACGTGTCGAAGGTCAATCTGGTCGGGCACTCGCTCGGCGGGCGGGTCGTCGTGAGTGCGCTACTCGATCTACTCGACAGGCCAACTGATCACGATCTTGAAATTGGCGATGTGTTGTTGATGGCGGCGGCTGCCGAATTGTCGGGAGACGAGGCTCGAGCCATCCGCAAGCGCACAAACTGCAGGCTGTACAATGCTTACTCAAAAGATGACGACGTTCTGCGGTTGAATATGGGCGAAAGCAGCGCGGGTCGCCAGCCAATCGGTAACTGCAAAAACGTTCGGATGGAGTCCTTCGGTCATACAGACTATTGGCCGCGTCTGGAGCAAGTACTCAGGGCATCAGGCTTCCATGGCTACAAAAGTGGCCTGCCGGCGTCGAATCAGCCCCAACTGATCATCAAGAATCCCGATCCGGTCGTGACCGACCATTTCATTTATGACCTGCTCGAACTGACCAGCGATCGAATCCGCAATCAAGTCGCCAAGCACCTGCGTAGCAGCAGTTGGACGACCCTTGAGACCGACCATTCACTGTATCTGCTGACCAAGGAATTCCAACTACTGGGCGGCCACTGCTTGGCCAACCTGGCGCGTAGACGCGGTCTCAAGTATCTACAGATCCTGCTCATGCTGACAGAACACTACGACCTGGTAGACGAGTTGCACGATTGTGCTCGGGTGATTGAGATGGAGGGGTTGCTCATCAGCAAATGCTTCCACTCTTCTTTCGGTGAGGGTCATGTACTCGCGTCAAAACACGACATTGCCCAGCATTTGGAGGTCATGTCCGAGAAAGCTTACTTTGAGCAGGTCGATGCGTTGGCGGCAAGCCTGACCGTTACGTCTTACTTCTCGACCCCTAGCGCACCTGCCCCTGTGTATCGCAAGGCGCACTCAACGCTGACCAGTAAGAACAAGGAGTTAACGCTGGCATCTGCAACGCGACTGCCCTCCCTCACTCATCTGGTTTCGACCGAGCGCATCAAGGCGGCGGTTACGAACCTGAAAAGTGCAGTCAAGCCCGGCTACTCGGCCTTGATTCCCGCGGTTGCGATTCTCTTCTATGCGCGCTTGAAGCTGAATAACGAAGGGCTGCTCTAACCCTAGCGTGCTCAATGGCTGTGCCTCGCCCTCGACACCTCAAACTGTTATTTGAGTACCGCGAAGTGCAGATCATTAATCATTGAGGGGATTGGGAGTGACTGGCAGGGATGCCTTAAAACTAAAGAATGGTGGGCGACAGCCGACAACCTGAGCGTGCGAAGGGGGATTTTAGAAGCCCAACCAAGTATCAGACAAGCAAAGTACGCAGGATCGCGATGGGATTTCAAACTGGAAGATCAGCAACTCACGCGACGGACATGGATGCTCAATCGACGCTTTCCGGATCATTCCGGGGTACGGCCTTTAGTGCAGACCCGACAAACATATTCTAAAAACCAACACAACCCACATAAGGCCGCACATGATTATTGTCGTAATAGCCGGAATTATTTTAGCCGTCGTTATGTTCAAGCTATTGCTTCCACTTTTAGGGGAAATGGTAGGGGTGATAATCGGCGGGCTGCTGCTACTTGGCGCAATTGCTTTGTGCGTAGCTTTTCCACCGATCATTATTCTTTTTTTGATCATCGGGTTCATTATTGCCGGCAATAAAAAAACGAAGGACAAGCAATGAGCGTAACGACAGAGAAAGAACTAGCCGACGCGGTAAACCGTAATGAAGACACCATCGTGATTGAAGGCGATCTTGCAAAAAAAACCATTCGGATAAAGGCTACCGGCACGGTTGCATGGGCTGTGGCCATTGGTTCTATATGCATAGTCTTTTATGGCGTCATAGCCACCGTCGGTACGGGTGGTGTTGCCACACCGGTTGCTGGCTTCGCAGCGGTTGCCGGGTCAGGCGGAGCCCTCAGCGTTCTAGGGGCCGCAGCAACTTCGGCGGCTATATCCATGGCCGTTTCGGTGAGAAGCCTTAGTGTGTTAAAAAAGTTAAGAGGCAACTATAAGATAGTGAGTGAATCGGACAACAAAGTCACGCTTAAGCGCAGCTAAAACAGTGCTTCGCAGTTGGCCCCGGGATTTCACCCAAAACGACCACTTCCGAGCCAATAAGTTTATTGCTCGGCGGTCGAATACAATTCATGTTCGGTACTTCGTCAGCTGCTGCGCAACATGCTATTAGCACTCGAATGAGTTTGGATTCGGGTGTTGGTCACTATTTGCTTAATGCAAACAGCATCGCGCGAGTACCCGCAAGGATCAGCTAACGCCAGCACCTACATCCGATGCTGTTCCAGCAAGAAGTCCACGAACAACCGCACCCGCGCCGGCATTGCCGAGCCACCCACGAACACCGCATGAATCGGTTCCTCGTCGCCGGGGTTCCAGGCTTCCAGCAGCGGTATCAGATCGCCACGCTGCAGGTCCTCGCTCACGCTGAATTCGCCGATACGCGCAATGCCGGCACCTACTCGCGCGAGTTGGGCCAGCGCTTCGCCACTGCTGCATTCGATGTTGCCGCTGACCTTCAGGGAAAACGCTTTTCCGTCGCGGATGAATGGCCAGTTGGGTTCGGCACGTCGGAAGTTGAAGCGTAGGCAGTTGTGCCGCAGTAGATCCTCCGGTTCCAGGGGGATGCCGTGGCGCTGCAGATACGCGGGCGATGCCACCACTACCTGGCCGGTGGCGCCGATCCTGCGTGCGGTCAGCGGGCTGTCGGGCAGATAACCAAAGCGTACCGCCACGTCGGCCTGGCCGCCGAGAATGTCGACCACTTCGTCGCCGAGGGTGAGGTCGACGACGATGTTCGGGTAGCGCGCGCTGAATGCCGCCACCAAGGGCACGATCGCCAGCCGCCCATGACCAAGCGCGGCGCTGACGCGCAATCGCCCCCTTGGGACGCCCTGGTCGGCGATGGCTTCTTCGACCTCGGCCATGTCGGCCAGGATGCGCCGGGCGCCGCGCAGGAACGCCTCGCCCTCGGCGGTGAAGGTGAGCGATCGGGTGGTGCGCAACAGCAGCCGAGTACCAAGACGCTGTTCAGTACGGGCGATGATCCGACTGACCGCCGAGGGTGTCAGCCCCAATGTCCGCGCGGCGGCCGACAGGCTGCCTTCCTGCGCCACGCTGACGAACACGCCCATTTCACCCGATCTGCCGTTGAAGTCCATTTGTGCCCCTTACGCAAAGGTGATTGCCAAAAATGCTATCTACCGCCTGAAAAGGCTGAATCGTAGCATTGGCGGCATAGATAAGGAGCCTTCCATGCGTATCAATCCACCACTTGTCGCACTCGCCATGGGTGCCTTTGGCATCGGCGTTACCGAGTTCGCCCCCATGGGCATGTTGCCGGGCATCGCGGCGGATCTCGGTGTTTCCATTCCCGCCGCAGGTCTGTTGGTCAGTGCATACGCCCTGGGCGTACTGCTCGGCGCGCCGCTGATGACCCTGACCACCGGCAGGATTCCACGGCGCTATCTGCTGATCGGACTCATGGCGATTTTCACCCTGGGGAATCTGATGTCAGCCCTGGCGACCGATTACTACAGCCTCATGGTCGCCAGGGTGGTGACCTCACTGAACCACGGTGCGTTCTTTGGCGTCGGCGCCATCGTCGCCGCCAGCGTGGTTGCCCCGCAGAAACGTGCCGGAGCGGTCGCGGCCATGTTCATGGGCCTGACCCTGGCGACCATCGGCGGCGTGCCGCTGGCCGCCTGGTTCGGCGAACTGTTCGGCTGGCGCACCGCATTCTGGGGGATTACCGGCCTCGGTGTGGTGGCCATGGCTGCGTTATGGTTCGCCCTGCCCAACCTGCCGGCGCCGCAAAGCGGCGGTGTACTGGCCGAAATTCGGGTATTGGGCCGTGGCCCGGTGCTGGGGGCGCTGGCCCTCACTGTCGTCGGCTCGGGGGCAATGTTTACCGTCTTCACCTACATCGCGCCGATCCTCAGCAGCGAGACCCACGCGTCCACCGCCTACATCACCGCCATGCTGGTGCTGTTCGGTGTGGGGTTGACGCTGGGCAACATGTGGGGCGGCAAGGCCGCCGACCGCTCGATAGATCGCACCCTGATCGTTTCGCTGAGCGTGCTCATTCTCGTCTTGCTCGCGTTCACCGTACTGATGCGTTGGCCGCTGCCGGCCGCCGTTGCCATCCTGATATGGGGTATCGCCAGCTTCGCCCTGGTGCCGCCGCTGCAGATGCGCGTCATGGAAGCGGCCAAGGACGCGCCCAATCTGGCCTCGGCGGTGAACATCGGCGCCTTCAACTTAGGCAACGCGATTGGTGCGGCGCTGGGCGGAGCGGTGATCAATGCCGGGCTGGGTTATCCGGCGATTTCCCTGGCCGGGGCAGCAATGGCGGGGCTGGGGCTGCTGATGGTGTTGGCTTTTGCCTGGCGTTCCAGAACACTTGCAACTGCGGCAGTGTGACGTGCGCGCTGTCACAGCCCAACGGTTCAGGATGAACCGCTTTCGGTACCGCGCCCTTGCGTAATCGCTGGCCAGATCATCCCCCGGTGCCTTCCGGCAGCTTGGCAATCACCTTGATCTCGAACTGGTAACCATACAGCCACGTGACACCCACGCCGGTCAGCGTCGGGTGTGGCGCCCGGCCCCAGAACTCCGGCACAACCTTCCAGATCGTCTCGAACGTCGACTCGGGATCGACGATGAAGACGGTGACGTCAATCACATCGTCGAAGGTGCAACCGGCAGCGACCAGGATTGCATTCAGGTTGGTGAACGCGCGTCGGACCTGGGCCTCCAGATCGGGTTCGGGCGAGCCGTCTTCGCGACTGCCGACTTGCCCCGACACAAATAAAAAACCATTGGACTTGATCGCCGGCGAATAGCGATTGCGCTCGTAAAGCGCCTGGCGTCCAGGTGGAAAAACAACATCACGCTGCGTCATAGGTGCCTCCATCAATGGGTCAAAGCCGACCCGGAACTAACGATGCAGAGACTGTATGGACTTGTACCTGGGCGATAAACACGCAACCTTAGCCAGCACTGTTTGTAAAATCCAAACAATCCAATCGAGAGCGGGGGTTAGCAATGGACCGTTTTGATGCGATGCAGGCGTTTGCTCGCGTGGTGGAAGCTGGCAGCTTCACCAAAGCGGCCGAAACACTGCACATGAGCAAGACCACCGTGACACAACTGGTACAGCAGTTGGAGGCACGGTTGCGGGTTAAATTGCTTAACCGCACCACGCGCAAAGTCAACGTCACGGCCGACGGTGCAGTCTATTACGAGCGAGTGTTACGGCTGCTGGCCGACATGGACGACGCCGAGACCAGCCTGTCCGGCGCCTCGACACTGCCCAGGGGGCGATTACGAGTGGATGTGCCAAGCCCGCTGGCCAGCATGATTCTAGTCCCCGCATTGCCCGAGTTTTACCTGCGCTACCCGGACATCCAGATCGACATGGGCGTCAGCGACCGGATCGTGGATATGATCGGTGAGAACATCGATTGCGTGGTGCGCGGCGGCGAGATAAAGGATCAGTCGCTGATGGCCCGGAAGGTTGGCGACCTCCAGCTTGGCGTTTTCGCCGCACCGAGCTACCTGGCCCGCGTCGGTATCCCCGCGCATCCGCGGGAGCTGGAAGATTCGCAGCATCGTATCGTCGGCTTCTTGTGGGCGCGCACCGGTAAAGCCCTGCCCTACTCCATGCGCAACCACGCTGAGAGCCTCCAGGTCAAAGGCCGCTATGCGCTGGCAGTCGACGATGGCAACGCCTACCTCGCGGCCGGCCTGGCCGGGCTGGGTGTGCTTTGGCTGCCCAAGTACATGTCCACGACCTACGAAGCACGCGGCGAATTGGTGCCCCTGTTCAAGGACTGGCGTCTCGATCCGATGCCGATCTACGTGGCATTTCCGCCGAACCGGCATATCAGCATCAAGGTGCGCGTGTTCATCGATTGGGTCGCGCAGCTGATGGCGCAGCATGCGCCTGTCAGCGAGCAACGTGGTTCGTGACGGTGGCGTTGGGGGCGCGCAGACGTTTTGCTCATCTGCGCGTTCTTCGTCCTTGACGATCGGCTTGAGAGAATCGTGGGTGTTGCTGGCCCCAGCATGCTGATTTTGTATGCGGCCTCTGTCGGCGAGGCCGCGGTACTCGGTTCGCAACACCGCATCCGCCCTTCACCCTGATCTAAACTCCACACACCCATTCACCGTGGAGACCGAACATGAACAACAAAAACACCCTGTGCCTCTGGTACAACGGCACCGCCCTGGACGCTGCGACGTTTTATGCCAAGACCTTCCCGGACAGTGCGGTGAAAGCGTTACACCGCGCGCCGGGGGATTATCCCGCAGGTAAACAAGGCGACATTCTGACCGTCGAGTTCACCGTGCTGGGCATCCCGTGTCTCGGCCTGAATGGCGGTCCGGCATTCCCGCACACCGAGGCGTTTTCCTTTCAGGTGGCTACCGATGACCAGGCCGAGACTGATCGGCTGTGGAACGCCATCATCGACAACGGTGGCCAGGCCAGTGCCTGCGGTTGGTGCAAGGACAAGTGGGGCCTGTCGTGGCAGATCACGCCGCGTGTGTTGTCGGCCGCCGTGACCCATGCCGACCCGGCGACGGCCAAGCGAGCCTTCGAGGCGATGATGACCATGACCAAGATCGACATTGCCGCGATTGAGGCCGCAGTGGCTAATCCCTGACCGACAACGATCGTTTCACCGCCCAGGCACTGTTCAAGTGCCTGGGCCGTGCAACCTGCCGGTAACTACGCAGGGCTTGACACATTTACTCACACCCCCTGAAGATGGAGCCCTCATTCAGGGTGTGTCAGCTCATGCTTGCAACGTCTTTCGTTAACCTTTCCGTCATTGGCTTGATCGCCAAGGCGCAAGGTTGCGTTGCGCGCGCCCTCAAATCGAAGAAACAGTCGCTCATGTGACCGGGGCGCGCTGTCCCGTCAGATGAGCTGACAGGACATTGAGCGCGACGGACACCCTGCCCTTGCACAATTCCTTCTGCCCTTCTGACGGTGACTTAATCGGTCAATCATCAGGAGAGAGTGCATGTCAGCGTTTCAAGGTATCTGGGTTCCCGTGGTCACGCCGTTTCAGGACGGCGCCATCGACTTTATCGGCTTGCGCCGGCTGGTTGAGCATCTGCTGGAAAAGCACGTGGCCGGGATCATGGTCTGCACCACCACGGGCGAAGCCGCGGCGTTGAGCCGCCAGGAACAACTGGCGGTGCTGGATGCGGTGTTGCAGTGGGTGCCGGCGCACCGCGTGGTGATGGGCCTGGCGGGATATAACCAGATTGAGCTGTTGCAGTTCCAGGGCGAAATCCTCAAACGCCCGGTGGCCGGGCTGTTGGTGCCGGCGCCCAGCTATATCCGTCCGTCCCAGAGCGGCCTTGAAGCGTTCTTCCGCACGGTGGCCGATGCCTCCGGTGTGCCGATCATTCTCTATGACATTCCCTATCGCACCGGCGCGACCTTCGAACAGGCCACGCTGCTGAACATCGTCGCCCATCCGCGCATCGTCGCGGTCAAGGACTGTGGCGGCAACCTGGGCAATACCCTGGCGCTGCTGGCCAGTGGGGCGGTGGATGTGCTGTGTGGCGAGGACATCCAGATCTTTAACGCGTTGTGCCTTGGCGCCAGTGGGGCGATCGCAGCGTCGGCACATGTACACACCGAGCAGTTTGTGGCGCTGTGGCAGCAGGTGCGGGATAACCAGTTGAGCGAGGCGCGGCAGACGTTTTTCCAGTTGCTGCCGTTGATCGATACGTTGTTTATGGAGCCCAACCCGGCACCGGTCAAGGCGGCGCTGGCCTTGCAGGGGCTGATCGGCAGTGAATTGCGCGCACCGATGCAGCGGGCCGGCGATGCCACCGTCAGCCGTCTGCAAGCGTTGCTGTGAAGCCGGTTGATTGAGTGTCCCGCGCCACCTGCAACCGGTGTAACGTGATGTTGCGCACCTGCTGCTTGCTCAGTTCGATATGCCGCTTGAGCAGCTGCTGCGCCTCTTCACCGCGCCGTTGCAGGATAGCGTCGAGTATCTGCGCGTGTTCTTCGTAGGTCGCCGCGATCCGCGATGCCTGGGTAAAGTCGAGCCGGCGGATGATGCGGATTTTTTCCGTAATGGCGTAGTGCATGCGCGCCATTTCGCGGTTGCCGGTGGCTTCCACCAGGGCGCAGTGAAAGCGCTCGTCCAGCGCGGACACCTCCTGGGTGTCCTGCTGGCGTTCGCCCTCCTCCACCTGCCAGATCGCCTGCAACCCTTGCAACAGCGCAGGGCGCGGTTCATCCATCAGGCATAAGCGGTTGACCGCCGCCAGTTCCAGAATGATCCGCAGGTCATACAGCTCTTCGAAGTAGGTGAAGTCGAACGGTTTCACCTGCCAGCCACTGCGGAAGTACACCTCCAGGTAACCTTCCTTCTCCAGACGATAGAGCGCCTGACGCACCGGGGTGCGACTGACGTTCATGCGCTCGGCCACTTCGCCTTCGCTGAAGCGGTCGCCCGGCAGCAGGCGAAAGTCGAAGATATCCGCCTTGAGCTGCGCGTAGATGCGTTCGGCCAGGCTGTCGGGGCGCGCCTTGGGATTTTTCAGGGTTGAGCCCGGCATGCTTAGCCCCGGCTCGCGATAAAGGCGCGCCAGCCGCCGAATTCGGTGATGTCGAGCGCATCGGCCAGGGCCCAGGGTTCGCAGATAAAGCCTTTGACGCTGCGCCCGTCGGTCAGGCTCAGGTTGCCAATGCCCAGCGGTGCGGGGACTTCGGCGACGAACTCGCCAAATCGGGCGATGGGCATGTCCCACAGCTCGACGATGATCGAGCGGCCGCTGTCCGCCCTGGCCAGCCCCGGCTTGGGCGGCACGGTGCCCGGTAGCGCGTAGAGTCGATAGCTGTCGGCGGTCAGCGTTTGCTCCACCAGCACCGCATTGCGCGTGGTCAGTTGGAAATTCAGCGGCATGCCGCTCAGGTGTGCGCCGACCACCGCCAGGCGCACGCTGCCGGGCGCGGGGGTTGGTGCGGCCGGTGCGGGCAACTCGCGCGCGGTGGCGCCCAGCGGCAGGCCGAGGCCGGCTTGCCAGCGCTTGCCCAAGTGGGCCAGGGCCGTGTCGTGCCAGGCCGGCGCCAACAAGGTGACGCCGCTGGGCAAGCCATCTGCGCGCAAGCCGGCGGGCAGCGCCAGCGCGCACAGGTCCGCCAGGTTGGTGAAGTTGGTGTAATAGCCGAATTGCGAGTTGTAGCGCACCGGCTCCAGCGCCATCTCGGCCTGGGTGCGAATCGTCGGCGAGGTCGGCACCAGCAATGCGTCGAAGCCCGCCAGCGTGTCGTTGATGCGCCGGCTCAGGTCGGCGCGCAGGTATTCAGCTTTGTAAGCGTCGCAGGCGCTGTACTCAAGCCCGTTTTCGACGATGCCGCGCACCACCGGGTTGATCGCGTCCGGCTGCTGTTCAAGCATGCTGTGCAGGGCGACCGTGCGCTCGGCGACCCATGGGCCGAAATACAACTGGTCCGCCAGCGCCTTGAACGGGCTGAAATCCACCGGGGTGATCTGCGCACCCAACGCCTTGAAGCGCTCGACGGCCTGTTCGAACACGGCCTGGTTCTGGGTATCGCCGAAGAACTCCAGGGTCGCCGGAATAGCGAGTTTGATCGCACGCCCCACCGCCACCGGCGCGGTATGGGGGTTGGCGCGGGAATAGGCGTCACTCGCGTCGTAGCCTTCGGCCACTTGCGCCACGGATTCGGCGTCTTCCACGGTCAGGGCAAACACCGAGATGCAATCCACCGTGCGGCACGCAGGCACCAGGCCGGTATTGGACAGGCGGCCTTTGCTGGGTTTTAACCCGACGATGTTGTTGAACCCCGCCGGCACCCGACCGGAGCCGGCGGTGTCGGTGCCCAGGGAGAACGCCACCAAACCCCGGGCGACCACCGAGGCGGAACCAGAGCTGGAACCGCCGCTGACATACGCCGGATTGAAGCTGTTGGCCACCGCGCCATACGGCGAGCGGGTGCCCACCAGGCCGGTGGCGAACTGATCGAGGTTGGTCTTGCCCATCAGGATCGCACCGGCCGCACGCAGCTTGGCGACGACGCTCGCATCCGACGCCGGGGCGTAGGCAAATTCCGGACACGCCGCCGTGGTCTCCCAACCGGCCGCGTCGATGTTGTCCTTGATCGCAAACGGCACGCCATACAACGGCAACTGGGTCATATCGCCACCGACCGCCGCCAGCCGCTCGCTCAATTGCGCCAACTGCGCCGTCAGTTGTTCAGGCCGCGCGCGGGCGATCCAGGCGTTGTCGGCGGCGGCGTATTGCGCGGCCAGGGTCAGCACGATGTCCGGGGTGATCGTCCCGTTGCGATAGGCCTCACGCCATTCGCCGAGGGTCCAGCCGATAACACTCTGCATAAGGGTCTCCATCTTGTATCCAAGTTTGGATTTGTTTCTAGCAAACCCCAGGCCAGCTGCGCACACCCAACGATTGCGCGTGTTCGCGCCCAGGCGGCGCGGCAAGACTGCCCACCGATGGCGCACCGAGCCTTCGCTCATGCGCCAAAAAAAGACAGCCGGCCGACCGCGCAGTTGCGACCCGTGCAATAGCGGCCTATGTTCCAAGCCACGCTTTGCCGTTTGCTGTCCCCCCACCCTACACCCAGGTGACGACATGCCCACGCTTGCCCGCCCCGCCGTGCTTGAACTGATCGGCAACACTCCGCTGGTGCGGATCAGCCGCTTCGACACCGGCCCCTGCACGCTGTTTCTCAAGCTCGAATCGCAAAACCCCGGCGGCTCGATCAAGGATCGCATCGGCCTGGCCATGATCGACGCCGCCGAGCGCGACGGCCGTCTGCGCGTCGGCGGCACGATTGTCGAAGCCACCGCCGGCAACACCGGGCTGGGCCTGGCGCTGGTGGGCCGGGCGAAAGGCTACCGGGTGGTGCTGGTGGTGCCCGACAAGATGTCCACCGAAAAGGTGCTGCACCTCAAGGCCATGGGCGCCGAAGTGCATATCACCCGCTCCGATGTCGGCAAGGGCCACCCCGAGTACTATCAGGACGTGGCCGCGCGCCTGGCCAAGGACATCCCGGGCTCGTTCTTCGCCGACCAGTTCAATAACCCGGCCAACCCGCTCGCCCACGAAACCAGCACCGCGCCGGAGCTCTGGGCGCAGACCGAGCATGACCTCGACGCGATTGTGGTCGGTGTCGGTTCGGCCGGCACGCTCACCGGGCTGACGCGCTTCTTCAAGCGGGTGCAGCCGGCGCTGGAGATGGTGCTGGCCGACCCCGTCGGTTCGGTGATGGCCGAGTACAGCCGCAGTGGCACCCTGGTCACCCCGGGTTCCTGGGCCGTGGAAGGCATCGGCGAAGACTTCGTCCCCTCGATTGCCGACCTGTCCAGCGTGCGCCACGCCTATTCCATCAGCGATGAAGAGAGCTTCGACCACGCCCGCCAGTTGCTCAAGGCCGAAGGCATTCTCGGCGGCTCGTCCACCGGCACCCTGCTCGCCGCAGCCTTGCGCTACTGCCGCGCACAGACCGCGCCCAAGCGCGTGGTCAGCTTCGTCTGCGACACCGGCACGCGCTACCTGTCGAAGGTCTACAACGACCAATGGATGAGCGACGCGGGCTTGCTGCACTACAAGCACTACGGCGACCTGCGCGACCTGATCGCCCGGCGCTTTGAAGACGGCCGCGTGATCAGCGTCAGCCCCGACGACACCCTGCTCACCGCCTTCCAGCGCATGCGCCTGGCCGATGTCTCGCAATTGCCGGTGCTGGTGAATGGCCAGGCACTGGTGGGTGTGATCGACGAATCCGACATCCTGCTGGGCCTGCACCACGACGCCGCGGACTTTTCCATGATCGTCGCCAGCGCCATGACCGAAACCCTGCACACCCTCGACCCCAGCGCCAGCCTCGCCGAGTTGCAGGCGGAGCTGGATCGCGGCCTGGTCGCCATCATCGCCGACGCGTCGGGCTTCCATGGCCTGATCACCCGTGTCGACCTGCTCAATCACCTGCGGAGATCCCTTGCATGAGTCAGCCCGATAAAAGCACGTTTGCCACCCGTGTGATCCACGCCGGGCAATCCCCCGACCCGACCACCGGCGCGCTGATGCCGCCGATCTACGCCAATTCCACCTACCGGCAAGACAGCCCCGGCGTACACAAGGGCTTCGACTATGGCCGCTCCCACAACCCCACGCGGTTCGCCCTGGAGCGCTGCGTGGCCGACCTGGAAGGCGGCCGCCAGGCGTTTGCCTTTGCCTCGGGGCTGGCGGCGATTTCCACCGTGCTGGAGTTGCTGGATGCCGGCAGCCATGTCGTCTCCGGCAACGACCTGTATGGCGGCACCTTCCGCCTGTTCGACAAGGTGCGCCAACGCAGCGCCGGGCATCGTTTCAGTTATGTCGACTTGAGCGATGTGCAAGCGTTTGAAGCCGCGTTGCAGGACGACACGCGCATGGTCTGGGTCGAGACGCCCAGCAACCCGCTGCTGAGCCTGACCGACCTCAGCGCCATCGCGCGCATCTGCCGCGCCCGCGGCATCCTCTGCGTGGCCGACAACACCTTCGCCAGCCCGTGGATCCAGCGCCCGCTGGAGCTGGGTTGCGACATCGTGGTGCATTCCACCACCAAATACCTCAATGGCCACTCAGACGTGATCGGCGGCATCGCAATTGTCGGTGACAACCCCGAACTGGCCGAGCGCCTGGGCTTCCTGCAGAACTCGGTCGGCGCCATCGCCGGGCCGTTCGACGCCTTCTTGACCCTGCGCGGCGTGAAAACCCTGGCCCTGCGCATGGAGCGCCATTGCAGCAATGCACTGGACCTGGCGAGCTGGCTCGAACACCAACCGCAGGTGGCGCGGGTTCACTACCCGGGCCTGGTCTCGCACCCCCAGCACGCCCTGGCACGTCGGCAGATGCGCGGGTTTGGCGGGATGATTTCGGTGGTATTGAACAGCGACCTGGCCGGCGCCAGGCGTTTCCTGGAACACGTCAAACTCTTCGCCCTGGCCGAAAGCCTTGGCGGCGTGGAAAGCCTGATCGAACACCCGGCGATCATGACCCATGCCAGCATCCCGGCAGCGACGCGGGCGCAATTGGGCATTGGCGATGGGTTGGTGCGGTTGTCGGTGGGGGTTGAAGATGTGGAGGACTTGCGCGCAGACCTCGCGCAAGCCTTGGCCTATATCTAATGTGGGAGGGGCGGTGCGACGATTCGACTTGCCCCCGATAGCGGTGGGCCAGTCTCCTGATTCAGTGACTGACAGATTGCTATCGGGGGCAAGTCGAATCGTCGCACCGCCCCTCCCACACTGGATGCTGCGTCAGGCTGACGTGATGTTGGCCCGCGTGCCGTGCAGTTTTTGCAGACGCCTCGTAGTCTGCCAGTTCCATCTTAATGTGGGAGGGGGCTTGCCCCCTCCCACACTGGGTACCGCGTCAGGCCAGGGTGACGTTGGCCCGCGCGCTGTGCAGTTTTTTATAGCTCTCGATCAAGCGCAGATGCCGGTCCAGCCCTTCCAGCTTCATGCTGGTCGGCGTCAACCCATAAAAGCGCACGCTGCCGTTGACCGAGCCGATCACCGCATCCATCCGCTCGTTACCGAACATCCGCCGGAAGTTGGCCTCGTAGTCCGCCAATTCCAGGTCTTCATCCAGTTCCATCTCCAGCACCGCGTTCACCGCCTGGTAGAACAGGCCGCGCTCGACGGTGTTGTCGTTGTACTGCAGGAACATTTCCACCGCTTCCTTCGCTTCCTCGTACTGTTGCAGGGCGAGGTAGATCAGCAGCTTCAATTCGAGGATGGTCAGTTGGCCCCAGGCGGTGTTGTCGTCGAACTCGATGCCGATCAAGGTGGTGATATCGGTGTAGTCGTCCAGTTCGCTTTCCACCAGGCGTTCGGCCAGGGCCTTGAGTTGCGCGTCATCCAGGCGATGCAGGTTGAGGATGTCGGCACGGAAAAACAGCGCTTTGTTGGTGTTGTCCCAGATCAGGTCGTCCACCGGATAGATTTCCGAGTAGTCCGGCACCAGGATGCGGCAGGCGGTGGCACCGAGGTGCTCATACACCGCCATGTACGATTCCTTGCCCATGTTCTCGAGAATGCCGAACAGCGTCGCGGCTTCTTCGGCGTTGGAATTTTCGCCCTGCCCGGAGAAGTCCCACTCGACGAATTCGTAATCCGAGCGGGCACTGAAGAAGCGCCACGAGACCACGCCGCTGGAGTCGATAAAGTGCTCGACGAAGTTGTTCGGCTCGGTCACCGCGTGACCTTCGAACGTCGGCTGCGGCAGATCGTTCAGGCCTTCGAAACTGCGGCCTTGGAGTAATTCAGTCAGGCTGCGTTCCAGTGCCACTTCCAGGCTCGGGTGCGCGCCGAACGAGGCAAACACACCGCCGGTACGCGGGTTCATCAAGGTCACGCACATCACCGGGAACTCGCCGCCCAGCGAGGCATCCTTGACCAGCACCGGGAAGCCCTGGGCTTCCAGCCCCTGGATCCCGGCCAGAATACTCGGGTACTTGGCCAGCACGTCAGCCGGCACATCCGGCAGGGCAAATTCACCTTCGATGATTTCACGCTTGACCGCCCGCTCGAAGATCTCCGACAGGCACTGCACCTGGGCTTCGGCCAGGGTGTTGCCGGCGCTCATGCCGTTGCTCAGGTACAGGTTTTCGATCAGGTTGGACGGGAAATACACCACCTCGCCGTCCGACTGGCGCACAAACGGCAGTGCCACAATCCCGCGGTCTTCATTGCCCGAGTTGGTGTCGAACAGGTGCGAGCCACGCAACTCGCCGTCGCGGTTGTAGATGTTCAGGCAGTAGGCGTCGAGGATTTCCGCTGGCAGTTCATCCTTGCGCCCAGGCTGGAACCAGCGCTCGTCCGGGTAATGCACGAACGGCGCATTGGCCAGTTCTTCGCCCCAGAACTGATCGTTATAGAAGAAGTTGCAGTTGAGGCGCTCGATGAACTCGCCCAACGCCGAGGCCAAAGCGCTTTCCTTGGTCGCGCCCTTGCCGTTGGTGAAGCACATCGGCGAATGGGCATCGCGGATATGCAGCGACCACACGTTCGGCACGATATTGCGCCACGAGGCGATCTCGATCTTCATGCCCAGGCCGGCCAGGATGCCCGACATGTTGGCGATGGTCTGCTCCAGCGGCAGGTCCTTGCCCACGATGTAGGTGCCCGCCTCGGAAGTGGAATTGGGCATCAACAGGGCCTGGGCGTCGGCGTCGAGGTTTTCCACCTCTTCGATCACGAACTCAGGGCCGGCCTGTACCACTTTCTTCACCGTGCAACGGTCAATGGAGCGCAGGATGCCTTGGCGATCCTTGTCGGAGATATCTGCCGGCAACTCCACCTGGATCTTGAAAATCTGGTTGTAGCGGTTTTCCGGGTCGACAATGTTGTTCTGCGACAACCGGATATTGTCCGTGGGGATATTGCGTGTCTCGCAGTACAACTTCACGAAGTACGCCGCACACAATGCCGACGAAGCCAGGAAGTAATCGAATGGCCCCGGCGCCGACCCGTCGCCTTTATAGCGAATCGGTTGATCGGCGATCACCGTGAAGTCATCGAACTTGGCTTCAAGTCGAAGGTTGTCGAGAAAGTTAACCTTAATTTCCATACGGGATTACCAAAATAGCGAACTTCAAATTGGCCGCCATTATCCGGTATTTGCGTTTGAAGTCTTGTGCTTTCGCGTTTCGGCCGCCGACTGACAGGGCTGAATACCTGATTTCGACCGCTGCAATGTTGCTGTTTGAGATTGTCAGACAAACAGTCTTCAACTTATCTGAACGGGTGCCGATGTCCTACAGGCAATTCTGGGAGTAGTCGAATGCGCAATAACCAACCCGTGACACAGCGCGAGATTTCGCTCGCGCCTTCGCAGAAGCTCATCTCCGCAACCGATGTTAAAGGGATGATCACTTACTGCAACGATGCTTTTGTCGATATCAGCGGTTTTGAACGCGCCGAGTTGATCGGCGCCCCGCAGAATATCGTGCGCCATCCCGACGTCCCGTCAGCCGTTTTTTCCCATATGTGGTGCGCGCTCAAGCAAGGCCTGCCGTGGATGGGTATCGTCAAGAATCGCTCGAAAAACGGCGACCATTATTGGGTCAATGCTTACGTCACACCGATCTTCGAAGGCAGCCGCGTGGTGGGCTTCGAGTCGGTACGGGTCAAGCCGAGCGCCGATGAGATCCGACGTGCCCAGGCGCTTTACCGGCGTTTGAGCCAGGACAAATCGGCGGTTTCGCGCCGGGACAGTTGGCTGTCGACGTTATTCGACAGCGTGCCCTACGTCGCCACCGGGCTTGCCGGCGCCGTGGGCGGGCTGTTCCTCAGTGCGCCGCTGGCCATGGCCGTGGCGGTAGCCGTTGCGGTACCCGTGAGCATGATCGGCGCGCAGGTGCGTCGGCGTGCAACGTTACGCTTGCTTTCGGGCGTCGAACCGTCGACCTCGGATGCGCTGATTGCGCAGATGTACAGCGATGAACACGGCCCCCAGGGCCGCCTGGAAACCGCGTTCCTCAGCCAGAACGCCCGGTTGAAGACCTGCCTCACCCGCCTGCAGGACAGTGCCGAGCAGCTCAACGCGCTGGCCGGGCAATCCAACCGACTGGCCACGGCCAGCTCGACCGGCCTTGACCGTCAACGCGTCGAAACCGAGCAGGTCTCGGCCGCCGTCAACCAGATGGCCGCAACCACCCAGGAAGTCGCCAGCCATGTGCAGCGCACCGCGGATGCTACCCAGCAAGCCAACGTGCTGACCGGGCGTGGCCGCGAGGTGGCCCGCGATACCCGCGAAGCCATCGAGCGCCTCTCCGCCGTGGTCGGCGAAACCGGTGTCACCGTGGCGCAGTTGGCCCGCGACAGCGACGAAATCGGCACTGTCGTCGACGTGATCAAAGGCATCGCCGACCAGACCAACCTGCTGGCCCTCAACGCCGCGATCGAGGCGGCGCGTGCCGGGGATATGGGCCGCGGCTTTGCCGTAGTCGCCGACGAAGTCCGCCAATTGGCGCAACGCACGTCGCACTCCACCACCCAGATCCATGACTTGATCACCAAGCTCCAGGCATCGTCCAGCAACGCTGTACAAAGCATGGAACACGGCCAGCGCCAGGCGCAGGAAGGCGTGGCCCGGGTGCTTGAGGCCGACCAGGCGCTGGTCGGCATCAGCGAAGCGGTGTCCCACATCACCGAGATGACCACCCAGATCGCCGCCGCCACCGAAGAACAAAGCGCGGTGGCCGAAGAGATCAGCCGCAACATCACCACCATCGCCGAACTGGCCGACCAGACGTCGGTCCAGGCCCATCAATCCGCGGACCTGAGCAAGGAACTGACCCACACCGCGTCCACCCAATACGCACTGGTTGAACGTTTCAACCGCTGACGGCGGATATGCACGCGCCCATTCTCCACATGCCGCAGGCAGCTGGAGGATGGGCGCCTTCGGCCGACCTCGCCTCAACTCACCCCCAACTCCACCACCCCCGCATTCAACCGCACCGGCCATACCCGCAAGCGCTGCTGCGGTGTCTCCAGGCATTGGCCGTCCGCCAGACGGTAATGCTGTTTGTAGATCGGCGCAGCCACCACCAGATCGCCCTTGATACTGCCGACCAGCCCGCGGCCGATCACGTTCGCGCCGGATTCCGGGTCATGGTTGTCGATGGCGTAGAGGGTCTGGTCCGGCGCGTCCGGCAGGTAGAACAGCGCGACTTGTGCGCCGTCGTACCACACCACCACGCCGGAATTGTTCACCAGGTCGCTTTCGCTGCACACGCTTTTCCAGGTGGCAAGGTTACGCAAAGTGTTGGACTGGCTCATCAGGCAAGCTCCTCGATGACGGGAATCAGGTTGAGTTCGGCGGCCATGATCGGCCGGCGCTGGCCGCGTTCGTGGACAAAATGGATGTCCGGATCCGGGCGTTTGTCGTTGACGAAGGTGCGGAAGCGTTTGAGTTTTTCCGGGTCTTTGAGGGCATTGGCCCATTCGCATTCGTACCGGTCGACCACCAGTTGCATTTGCGCTTCGAGTTCGGCGCCCAGGCCCAGGCTGTCGTCGAGGATCACGTCCTTGAGGAAATCCAGGCCGCCTTCCAGGCTTTCACGCCACACCGAGGTGCGTTGCAATTTGTCGGCCGTGCGGATGTAGAACATCAGGAAGCGGTCGATGTAGCGGATCAGCGTGGCGTCATCCAGGTCGGTCGCGAACAGCTCGGCGTGGCGTGGGCGCATGCCGCCGTTACCGGCGATGTAGAGGTTCCAGCCCTTCTCGGTGGCGATCACACCGACGTCTTTGCTTTGCGCTTCGGCGCATTCGCGGGTGCAGCCGGACACCGCGAACTTGAGCTTGTGCGGCGAACGCAGGCCCTTGTAGCGGTCCTCGATCAGCAGCGCCATTTTCACGCTGTCCTGCACACCGTAGCGGCACCAGGTGCTGCCGACGCACGACTTCACCGTGCGCGTGGATTTGCCGTAGGCGTGCCCGGTTTCAAACCCGGCGTCGATCAGCTCGGCCCAGATGTCCGGCAACTCATGCAATTGCGCGCCAAACAGGTCGATACGCTGGCCGCCGGTGATCTTGGTGTAGAGCTGGTATTTCTGCGCGACCACACCGATGGCGATGAGTTTTTCTGCGGTGATTTCGCCGCCCGGAATACGCGGCACCACCGAATAGGTGCCGTTCTTCTGCATATTGGCCATGAACGTGTCGTTGGTGTCCTGCAACGGCACCAGCGAGGCGTCCATGATCGGTTGGTTCCAGCACGATGCGAGGATCGAGCCCACCGCCGGTTTGCATACATCGCAACCGGTGTGGCCACGGCCGTGCTTGGCCAGCAACTCTTCGAAGGTGATCACCCCTTCCACGCGTACCAGGGCATACAACTCCTGGCGGGTGTAGGCGAAGTGTTCGCACAAGCTCTTGTCGACGCTGACGCCACGGGCGACCAGTTCATGCTCGAACACCTGCTTGAGCAAACCGGCGCAGCCGCCGCAACCGGTGCAGGCCTTGGTCTGCGCCTTGAGCAGGCCGAGGTCGGCGCAACCGCTGTCGATGGCCGCGCAAATCGAACCTTTGGTGACGTTATGGCAGGAGCAGACGGTGGCCGACTCCGGCAACGCGCCAGGGCCGAGGCTTGGTGCGCCGGCGGACGATGGCAAGATCAGGCCGGCCGGTTCGGACGGCAACGCAATGCCGTTCTGCATGTACTGCAGCAAGGTGTCGTAGTAGCTGTTGTCGCCGACCAGCACCGCGCCGATCACCTGCTTGCCGCTGGCGTCCACCACCAGGCGCCGGTAGCTGGCGCTGGCCTCGTCGATGAACTGGTAGCTGCGCGCACCGGGGGTGTGTGCATGGGCGTCGCCGATGGACCCCACGTCCACCCCCAGCAGTTTGAGTTTGGTCGACATGTCCGCGCCGACAAAGGGCTCGGCGGTCTGCCCGCACAACAGGGCGGCCACCCCTCGGGCCATCTGGTAACCCGGCGCGACCAGGCCGAACAGGCTGCCGTTCCACGACGCACACTCGCCGATCGCGTAGATGTCCGGGTCGCTGCTCAGGCATTCATCATTGATCACCACCCCGCCGCGCGGGCCGATCTCCAGGCCGGCCTGGCGGGCCAGTGCGTCCTGGGCGCGGATGCCAGCGGAGAACACGATAAGATCAGTTTCCAGAAATTCGTCATTGGCAAAGTTCATGCGATAGCGGTACTGCTCGCCCGCGCTGATCGATTGAGTGGCGCGGGACAAATGCACGCCCACGCCCAGGCGCTCGATCTGCGCCTTGAGCGCCAGCCCGCCGAAGTCATCCAGTTGCACCGGCATCAAGCGCGGCGCGAACTCCACCACATGGGCTTCAAGGCCCAGGCTTTTCAGGGCGTTGGCGGCTTCCAGGCCGAGCAGACCACCGCCGACCACCACGCCACGCCGCGCATTCGCGGCGGCGCCACGGATGGCATCGAGGTCTTCAAGGGTACGGTAGACCAGCCGCGAATCGCCTTGCGCGCCGTCGATCGGCGGCACAAACGGATAAGAGCCGGTCGCCAGGACCAATTTGTCATACGCCACGCTGCCTGTAGCGGTGATCACCTCACGGCGGGCGCGGTCGATTTCCAGTACCGGCGCCCCCAGGTGCAGGGTCACGCCCGGCGTCTGGTACAGCGAAGCGTGCGACAACGCCAGCGACTCGGCATCACGGCCAGTGAAGTATTCGGACAAATGCACGCGGTCATAGGCACGCATCGGCTCTTCGCTGAACACATGCAGGCGATAGTGCTCCAGGGCGCCGCGCTCGATCAGTTGCGCCACACAATGATGGCCGACCATGCCATTGCCGACGACGATCAGGGTTTTCAGCTGTTTCAGACTGGCGAGAGTGGAATTCATATCAAGCACCCGACAAAGCTCATCACGGTTTAAAAAGCAAAAAAAAACGCCTGAAACCTTGCGGTTCCAGGCGCCTTTGCCTGTTCTGATGCGGGGTCGATCCGGACGTCTTCGCCGGTTCTACCGCTGGTGCCCATGACCTGTATGGCCTGTCGATCGTCGTTGACCGAGGTGGGTTGTACAGTGTGCTTGCAGGCTCTGTGCCAACCAGCCGCCATGCCCGTCGCAAAGGCTGCAAACGGTGCTCAACCCTGCCAGACACCGCTGGTCGTGCCTCCAACTGGTGCGCTCCGGCGTCATAAAAGTGCATTTCTGCGCGTGACGGGCCCGCGCTGGGGGCAACCAGGCCCGTCACAGCGGCGTGTGAAAAACCTGGCGCGTGACTTGCTAGGAATACGCATACCAAGCAGTCAACGCAGACTGCCACTCACGACAAAGGCGCCGTGTAATCCCCGTTTCCAACGGAGGGTTGCAGGGCGTTTTTTTATGGGCGGCAGAAATGATCCGAGGGTTACCGATGGCAAACCAAAGTGTACGCAGCGTGTGTCCTTATTGTGGCGTGGGCTGCGGCATCGTCATGCAGGTCGAGCACAACCGCGTGGTCAAGGTGATCGGCGACAAGGCCCACCCCACCAACGCCGGCCGGCTCTGCACCAAAGGCACCACCTGCGGGCAAGCCATCGCCGAGTCCGGCCGCATGGAAAACGCCTACCTGCGCCAGGCGCGGGAGCATGACCCGGTGCGGATCGGCATGGACAAGGCCATCAGCGAGACCGCCGGCCGCTTGCGCGCCATCCTCGACCGCGATGGCCCGGACGCCCTGGCGTTCTACGTGTCCGGGCAGATGTCGCTGGAAGCCCAGTACCTGATCAACAAATTGGCCAAGGGCTTTGTGCGGACCGCGCATATCGAATCCAACTCACGCCTGTGCATGGCCAGCGCCGGCAGCGGCTACAAACTCTCCCTCGGTGCCGACGGGCCGCCCGGCTCGTATGAAGACTTCGACCGCGCCGACCTGTTCTTCGTGATCGGCGCCAACATGGCCGACTGTCACCCGATCCTGTTCCTGCGCATGATGGACCGGGTCAAGGCCGGCGCCAGACTGATCGTGGTCGACCCGCGGCGCAGCGCCACGGCCGACAAGGCCAACCTGTTCCTGCCGATCAAACCGGGCACCGACCTCGCGCTGCTCAACGGTTTGCTGCACCTGCTGGTGAAAAACGGGCACACCGACCCGGCCTTTATCGCCGCGTTCACCGAAGGCTGGGAGGCCATGCCCGGCTTTCTGGAAGACTACCCGCCGCAGCGGGTCGCCGAACTGACCGGCCTGGCCGAAGCCGACATCCGCCAAGCCGCCGACTGGATCGGCCAGGCCGCCGAGTGGATGAGCTGCTGGACCATGGGCCTCAACCAAAGCACCCACGGCACCTGGAACACCAACGCGCTGTGCAACCTGCACCTAGCCACCGGCGCGATCTGCCGCCCCGGCAGCGGGCCGTTCTCCCTGACCGGGCAACCCAACGCCATGGGCGGTCGTGAAATGGGCTACATGGGCCCCGGCCTGCCTGGGCAGCGCTCGGTGCTGGTCAACGCCGACCGCGCATTTATCGAAGCACTGTGGAACCTGCCCGCCGACAGCCTGCCGCGCCAGGCCGGCAGTGGCACCGTGGGCATGTTCGAACAAATGGCGGCCGGGCAGATCAAAGCCTGCTGGATCATCTGCACCAATCCGGTGGCCAGCGCGCCCAATCGCCAGACCGTGATCGAAGCGCTGCAAAGCGCCGAACTGGTGATCACCCAGGATGCGTTCCTCGATACCGAGACCAATCGCTACGCCGACATCCTCTTGCCCGGCGCGCTGTGGGCCGAAGCCGAAGGGGTGATGATCAACTCCGAGCGCAACCTGACCCTGATGCAAAAAGCCGTGGAGCCACCCGGCGAGTCGCTGGCCGACTGGCAGATCATCGCCAGGGTCGCGTGCGAAATGGGCTTCGCCGACGCCTTCACCTATGCGTCCGCCGCCGAGGTGTTCGACGAGATCAAGCGCGCCTGGAACCCCGCCACCGGCTACGACATTCGCGGCGCCAGCCATGCGCGCCTGCGCGAACGACCGCTGCAATGGCCGTGCGCGTCGATTGAGGCCGCAGAGCGCAACCCGATCCGCTACTTGAACAACGGCATCAGCCAGCCCCTCAAGACCGACGCCGATGGCCGCCAGCCGACGATCGTTTTCGCCACCGAACACGGCAAAGCCCGGTTTTTCCCACGCCCGCACCTGTCCCCGGCGGAAATGCCCGATGAAGCGTTCCCGTTCGTGCTCAACACCGGCCGCCTGCAACACCAGTGGCACACCCTGACCAAGACCGGCAAGGTCGCCACGCTGAACAAACTCAACCCCGGCCCTTTCGTGGAAATCCACCCCGACGACGCCGCCAGCCTGGGCATCAAGCACAAAGACCCGGTCGAGGTGCGCTCACGACGCGGCCGCGCCGTGCTGCCTGCGGTGATCAGCGACCGTGTGCGGGCGGGCAACTGTTTTGCGCCGTTTCACTGGAACGATGTGTTCGGCGACAACCTGGCGATCAACGCCGTGACCCATGACGCGGTCGACCCGATTTCGTTGCAGCCCGAGTTCAAGTTCTGTGCGGTCGCCCTGCAACGGGTCGAGCTGATCGAGCACCAGTTCCTCGATGTATCGGCACCGGCCGCCCACCCCGTTTCCCCCTTAACAGAGGAACTCGCCATGTCGCGCCTCGACGCCTTCGCCGACCTGGTCGGCATCCGCAACCTGCCGTCGCCGTCATTGAGCGACAATGAGCGTACCTACCTCGCCGGTTTTCTCAGTGGCCTGCAATCCAGTGCTGCGCGCCAGGCCAGCGGTGTTCCGACACTGCCGGCGAATGCGCCCGTGGCCAGGGACGCGCGGCTGTGGCTGGACGGCCTGTTGGGCGGCTTGTTCAGCCGCACCGAGGCCAGCGCCGTGGCACCGGCGCCCGCTGCCGACACCCCGGCCGTCACCTTGCTGTGGGCCTCGCAAACCGGCAACGCCGAAGCCTTGGCCGAGCGCTTTGCCCAACGCCTGCGCGCCGGCGGCATCGCGGTGGAGCTGAGCGCGATGGCGGACTTCCCCGCGAGCAAACTGGCGCACACGCAGAACCTCGCGCTGATCAGCAGCACCTTCGGCGACGGCGACCCGCCGGACAACGGCGAAGGTTTCTGGCACAGCCTGACCCTCGCCGAAACCCGCCTGGAGTCGCTGCGCTTCGCGGTACTGGCGTTGGGTGATCCCAACTACGACCAGTTCTGCCAGCACGGCAAACAACTCGACCGGCGCCTGCTCGAATTGGGCGCCACGCGCTTGCTGGAGCGCGTCGACTGCGATACCGAATTCGAAGAGCGCGCCGATGCCTGGTTCACACAGTTCCTACACACCCTCAACCCGGCAACGCCCGTCGCGCTCGCCACGCCGAGCGGCAAACCCAAGCCTCATGCGTCACGGTTGCTGCTCAACCTGCACCTGAACCAGCAAAGCCCGCACAAGGAAACCCGCCAGTTCTCCCTGGACCTGGCGGACTCCGCGCTGACCTACGAAGCCGGCGACGCCCTGGGAGTGATGCCACGCAACTGCCCGGAACTGGTCAGCGAGTTGCTCGAGCTGACGCGCCTGGGTTCCAGTACCTGCGTAAACATCGACAGACTCGGCGACGTGCCGCTGCACCAGGCCCTGACCGAGCACTTTGAAATTGCCCGGCCCAACAGCGAGACCCTGGCCTTCATTGCCGCACGCAGCGCCAAGCCAGGCCTTAAACACCTGCTCGAACCTGAGCGCAAAGCCGAACTGAAAGATTGGCTGTGGGGCCGGCAACTGGCGGACGTGCTGCACGAATACCCCGTCGACTGCTCGGCGGACGAACTGCTCGGCACGCTCAAGCGCCTGCAACCGCGCTTGTATTCGATCGCGTCCAGCGCCAAGGCGTACCCGCGTGAAGTCCACCTCACCGTGGCGGCCGTGCGCTACGGCAAGCGCAAGGGCGTGTCGTCCACCTTCCTCGCCGACCGTGCCGGCAACGGCGAAGTGCCGGTGTTCGTGCAGCCCTCCAAGCACTTCCGGCTTCCCGCCGACGGCGATGTGCCGATCATCATGATCGGCCCCGGCACCGGCGTGGCGCCCTTCCGCGCGTTTTTGCAGGAACGTCGGGCCCTGGGGCATCAGGGCCGCAACTGGCTGTTTTTCGGTGAGCAACATGCAGCGAGCGATTTTTACTACCAGGATGAACTGCAGGGCATGCAGCGCGACGGTTTGCTCAGCCACCTGAGCCTGGCGTTTTCCCGCGACCAGGCGCAGAAGATCTACGTGCAGGATCGCATCCGCGAACACGGCGCCGAGCTGTGGCGCTGGCTGCAGGAAGGCGCGCAGTTGTATATCTGCGGGGATGCCAGCCACATGGCCAAGGATGTCGACCAGGCGCTGCGCCAGGTTGCCCATCGCCACGGCGGGCTGGGCGTCGAGAGCGCCGTCGATTACTGGCGGCGGATGAGTGAGCAGAAGCGTTACTTGCGCGATGTCTACTGAGCCGTGACAGAACGGTCACGCCGCGTCAGTGTCGGCGTGACCGATGACATCAGCGCTGAAATCCCGCTGGCCATTCCATGCTCATGGGCGATGGACCTCAATGACCAAGCCCTCGTCCTCACTCGGCACACAGAAGTGGCGGGTGATCAGTTCGAACTCGGCATCGGTCGCGGCAAAGTCATGCTCACCCTGGGCATTGCGAGCATGCAGGCGGCTGCGGCAGGTGTCGTCATCCAGCTCCAGATAGTGCAGGCGATGTTCCACCTGTGCGGCCTGGGCCAGGCCACGCAACCACTCGCGACTGGCCAGGGTGTTCGCCGGGAAGTCCAGCACCACGTTGACGCCCGACTGCAGCAGATCGATCACCAGCGGCCCCAGGACCCCGCGAATGCGTTGGGCGCAGCGCACGTAATCGGCCACCGCGAGTATTTCACCGGGATAGAGTTGTGCCAGCCACAGGTCTTCGCTGAGCAAGATGGCGGCGTGTTCACTGACGAGCGCCTTGGCAAGCGTCGACTTGCCCGAGGCGATCTTGCCGCACAGCAGGTGCAGGGTGGGCATAAGGAAAGGCTCCGTTTTCGCTGTCGAAGGATGTTTGAAATACGCGTAGAACGCTTACATTGCCACATGGTTGGCGCAAGCGGTTTCGCTCCCGTCAGCCCTCATTCTGCAACTGCGCCTCAAGCCAGGCCAACAGCGCCATCACCTCGGGGTGGTTGCCGCCGCCCTGCTGCCGGTACACCGAGAGCGCCTGCGGTAAATGCACGCTCTCGACACACGGCCTTACCAGCGCCCCGCTTTCAATCAGCCGGCTCGCGGTGCGCCGCCAGCCCATGGCGATCCCATGCCCTTCGACAGCGGCCTGGAGCATTAGCGGGTAGCTGTCGAACGTGGCGCTGCGCGCGTCGCTGGCCAACGTCTGACCGAACACCTGCAACCAGCTGTTCCACTCCATCAAATGGGGCGGCTCGGAGCTGTGGTGCAAAAACGTACAGGGCTGCAGCTCGCTGAGGTGCAGCGGTCGTTCCGCACTCAGGTAAGCCGGGCTGCATACCGGGAACACCTCATCGGAGGCAGTGAACATCAGCGGATGCGAACCGCTGGCGCGCCGCGTGCTTTGCAGGGCTACGTCGAAGTGATCGTTGTATTCGGCGAGTGGCCGGGTGGACGTCACCACTTGGATTTCGATGGCCGGGTATTGCTGGTGGAAGCTCGACAGCCGCGGCATCAGCCAGTAAAACGCTTCGCATAACTGACAGAGCAGGACCAGACGGTTGCGCTGGGGCGTCGCACGCAGAGCGGCGGCCTTCTCGCTGATGCTGAGCAGTGCCTGGCTGACCACCTGCGCCAGTTCACGCCCCTCTTGCGTGAGAAACACCGCGCGATTGCGCCGGCAGAACAGCTTCACCCCGACGTTGTCCTCAAGCCCGCGGATCTGCCGACTGACGGCGGCCTGGGTGATGTGCAGCTCATCGGCGGCCCTGGAGAAACTCTCCAGGCGCGCCGCCGCCTCGAAGGGCAACAAGCTGGCGAGCGGCGGTAAGGTTTTGCCGAACATATTCATAATCTGAAGTTATGCATTCAGGGCCGAGAACTCGTTTGTAGCACAGCATCGGGGTTATGCACCATGCAGGCACGGCCTCATGGATAAGCCTGATGACCGCTGCGCACTCCTCAACATTCGCCGGTGTAGGGCGGCGTGTTCATAACCGTTCGCATCATCCTCACAGGAGATTCATCGATGACCATCGCGCGTGACGCCATTGCATTACCCGACACCTTTGATTTCCACGGCCAGGCCGTGCGCTGGGGGCACATCGGCACGGCGGGACCGGCGCTGGTGATGGTTCACGGCACGCCCTTCTCGTCCCAGGTCTGGCGGCGTATTGCGCCGTTGTTCGCCCAACGGTGTCGCGTGTTCTATTACGACCTGCTCGGCTACGGCCAGTCGGAAAAAGCCTCCGGCCAGGACGTCTCCCTCGGCATGCAAAACACCCTGCTCACGGCGCTGCTCAAGCATTGGCAACTGGACCGCCCGCACATGCTCGCCCACGACTTCGGCGGTGCCACGGCGCTGCGCGCCCATCTGCTGGATGGCTGCAACTACGCCAGCCTGACCTTGGTCGATCCCGTCGCGATGGCGCCCTGGGGCTCCCCGTTGATCCAGCACGTGCGCCTGCACGAATCGGCGTTCAGCGAAGCACCGGCATATATCCACGAGGCAATTGTGCGCGCCTACATCCAAGGTGCCGCCTTCAAGCCACTGCCGGCCGACGTACTGCAAACCTATGTCGCACCGTGGACCGGCGAAACAGGCCAGATGGCCTTTTATCGACAGATCGCACAGATGGATCAACGCTACACCGACGCGATCGAACAGCGACTCGCCGAGATCCGCTGCCCGGTGACGCTGCTGTGGGGCGAGGAAGATCAGTGGCTCGCCGTGGCGCAAGGCGATGCACTCGCGAGCCGGCTGGCGGAGCCGACCTGCATTCGCGTCCCGCACGCGGGGCATCTGGTGCAGGAAGACGCACCGGAAGCCATCGTTGCCGCGCTGATGAAGGTGCTGTTCGGCTGAATTAAACATATTGACATGATTGCCTAAGGCAACAATATAATTGCCCAAGGCAACTATTAGAGCGCACATCATGTCCACTCCCCTGCTTGTGCAGCGCGCCGGTATCGTGCGCGGCTTCAACCGTTTCTATACGCACCAGATCGGCGTGCTGCAGGAACACCTGCTGCAAAGCGACTTCTCCCTCACCGAAATCCGGGTGATGTACGAACTGTCCTCGCGTGGCGACCTGACCAGCGCCGACTTGTGTCAGATGCTCAGTCTCGACGCGGGTTATTTGAGCCGGTTGATAAGCGGGCTAGAGAAGAAGGGCTTGATCCAGAAAGTCCGCTCGATCACCGATGCGCGCGCGGTGCAACTGCACCTCAGCGACCTCGGCCGGTCAGTCCTGGCTCCGCTGGAAGAGAAAACCCAGCAAGAAGTCATGGCCTTATTGAGTGCCTTGCCCGAGCCGCAACAACAGCAATTGACCGCAGCCATGCAGCGCATTCAGACGTTGCTGCAAGGCAGCACGCCGAACTACGTGTTGCGCGACCCCCAACCTGGCGATATGGGCCTGGTGGTGCAGCAGCAATCGGCACTGTATGCGCGAGAATACCAATGGAATTGGGAGTTCGAAGCGTTGGTGGCGGAGATTGTCGCCAAGTACCTGCGCGAGTTCGACCCGACCCGTGAGCGCTGCTGGATCGCGGAGAAAGACGGCGCGGTGGTGGGCTCAGTGTTCGTCGTGCGCCATGACGACAGCACCGCTAAGTTGCGCATGCTCTACGTCGACGCGAGTGCGCGGGGCCTGGGCATCGGCCAGCGCCTGGTGGACGAATGCCTGCGCTTTGCCCGACATGCCGGGTACACGCGCATGATGCTGTGGACCATGAGCGCCCTCACCGACGCACGCAGGCTCTACCAGAAAGCCGGTTTTGAGCTGGTTGAAGAAGAGCCCACCCTCAGTTTCGGCAAGCCATTGGTCAGCCAGACCTGGGCGCGTGCGTTGTGATGCGGGGCTGGCACGACTCAAGCCCCGCCTGGTTTACAGATCGGTGATTTCCTTGTGGCGCGGCACGAGCGTCTTCATCACGCTCCAGGCCACCAGGTACGCCAGCGCACAGATCGCGAACATGATCATGTAGCCGGTGTGGATATCGCCGATGGACTTGTAATAATCGAACACCCAGCCGCCGACCTTGGTCATCACCACCCCGCCCAGGCCACCGGCCATGCCGCCGATACCGACCACCGAGGCCACGGTTTTCTGCGGGAACATGTCGGACACGGTAGTGAAGATATTGCACGACCACGCCTGGTGCGCCGACGCTCCCACGCCGATCAGCAACACCGGCACCCAGAAGCTGATGTAGCCCAACGGTTGCGCCAGCAGTACCACCAGCGGGAACAGCGCGATGACCAACATGGCTTTCATGCGGCCGTCGTAGGGCGCATCACCACGCGCCATGAAGTAGCTGGGGAACCAGCCGCCGCCGATGCTGCCGACCATGGTCATGCTGTACAGCACCGCCAGCGGCATGACGATATCGGCGCCTTTCATGCCGTACTGCGCCGACAGGTAAGTCGGCAGCCAGAACAGGAAAAACCACCACACGCCGTCAGTCATGAACTTGCCGAAGGCAAAGGCCCAGGTCTGGCGATAGGTCAGCAGCTTGAACCATGAGACTTTTTGCGACACCGCGCCTGCAGCCTGCGCGGTGAACGGCTGGACCGTCTGATCGCTGCGGATGTAGGCCAGTTCCTCGGCCGACAGGCGTTTTTGCTGATCGGGCTTTTCATACAGCGCGGCCCACACCGCGACCCAGATGAAGCCGAGCATGCCGATGATCATGAACGCCGCTTCCCAGCCCCACACCCCGGCGATCAGCGGCACACAGATCGGCGCCAGGATCGCGCCGACGTTGGCGCCCGAGTTGAAAATACCGGTGGCCAGCGAGCGTTCTTTCTTGGGGAAATACTCGGCGGTGGCCTTGATCGCAATCGGGAAGTTGCCCGCCTCGCCGATCGCCAGCACCGCACGGGCCAGCATAAAGCCCGCGATCGACACCGGAATCACCGCCAGGCCAATCGCGCCGCTCACGGCCGCGATCCCCTCGCCCATCGGCACCGCGAACGCATGCATGATGGCGCCGGTGGACCAGATGCCGATTGCCACGACATAGGCCGCCTTGGTGCCGATCTTGTCGACGAACCGCCCGGCGAACAGCATGGAAATCGCATAGACAAACTGGAACACCGCCGCAATGTTCGCGTAATCGGTGTTGCTCCAGCCAAATTGCGTGGACAACTGTGGCGCCAACAGGCTGAGCACCTGGCGGTCGAGGTAGTTGACGGTGGTGGCGAAGAACAGCATCGCGCAGATGGTCCAGCGATAGTTGCCTACCGCTTGGCCCACGCGATGGGCGTTGATGGGCTCGTTCAAGTTCATGGCATCACTTTTTATTTTTGTTAGATAAGACATATGTAACGTCATATGTCGTCGTACAACTGTGACTTTTATAGCGGGCGCCCTCTGCGCTGTCAATCTGAAAGATTGCCGTTTATCTGGGTATTCTGCGGATACAGCGCTGACCATGAAAACCATGGTTGTAGGATGACACGCCAAATTGCCAAGTTCGGCGCCTCACTGAGGACATCGTCGAGCACGCCGCATTCCCTGTGTGAGCGGGAGCGCAAAAACACGTTCAGGAAGTGGCTGTCTCGTAAAGGCGAATCTTCCGACATTAATCACCGAGACCAAATCTTTACTCTTCGGGCTTTCGCGCCTAGGAGTAAAAGGAATGGCTTCCAGCGGATTACCGAGCGTTTTCTTCGACCATCGTCGGCACACGCTCACTGTTTGCGATGTTGACGAGTCGCTCGACGTCCTGGCCTTCGAGGGCACAGAAGGCCTGAGCCAACCGTTCAACTATGCTGTGGAATTCACCAGCACCGACGGCGACGTTGCCGCTGAAAAGATGCTCGGCCAAAACGCCTGCTTCAGTCTGTACGGGGCGCCGCAGCCTCCGCCCTTTCGCGGCCTGAGCGTGCCCTCGAGCGAACCGCTGCGTGTCTTGCACGGCGTGGTCACCGGCTTCAAACGCCTGTCCGGCTCCGTTGATGAAGCCCGCTACGAAATCACTCTGCAACCGCGCCTGGCCCTGCTTGGGCGAGGCCGCCAGTTCCGCATTTATCAACACCAATCTGTCCCGCAGATCGTCGAAAGCATCCTGCGCAGCCGCCACGACTTTGAAGGCCAGGACTTCCTCTTCAAGCTGGTGCGCGAATACCCCAGGCGCGAGCAGGTCATGCAATATGGCGAAAGCGACCTGGCCTTTATCTCGCGCTTATTGGCCGATGTGGGCATCTGGTATCGCTTCACCCACGATGAGCGGTTGAACATCGACGTGGTGGAATTTCACGACGACCAGCGTCATTACACGTTCGATGTCGAGCTGGCCTACCGTCCGCAATCCGGGCTCAGCAGCAGCGGAAAAGACAGCACGTGGGGCCTGCAATCGAGCCACCACGTGGTGGAAAAACGCGTCAACATCCGCACCTACCATCACCACGTGGCCAACGCTCACCTGAATGGCGAGATCGACCAAACGCGTGGCGCCAGCGGTACCTACGGCGAGGCTTATCACTACGCCGAAGCGTACACGGGGATGGGCGACCGATACGCCCATGACGAAGACCTGCAAAGCGAAAGTGGCTACTTCTATGCTCGCCTGCGTCACGAGCGTTACCTCAACGGCCAGACCCGACTCAGCGGCGTCAGCAGTAGCGCCGCCCTGGCGCCCGGCCAGGTCCTGAACATCTCCGGCGGCGCGCCGCAAGCCTTTGCTCCCGGCGCGGTGATCACGCAACTGACCACCCACGCCGCCCGCGATCGCAGTTTTGAAATCAACTTTGAAGCCATTCCCTACTCGGAAACCGTGTGCTTTCGCCCAGCACTGCCGCCAAAACCTCGGATCGCCGGCACCGTCCCGGCCCGCGTCACCAGCCCGCAGGAGCACGACCCCTACGGCCACATCGACATCGAAGGCCGCTACAAGGTCAATTTCCTGTTCGACCGCGACACCTGGAAACCCGGCGAAGAAAGCCTCTGGCTGCGCCTGGCCAGGCCCTACGCCGGCGACACCCACGGCTTGCACCTGCCGTTGATCCCCGGCACCGAAGTGGCGATCGCCTTTGAACAAGGCGACCCCGACCGGCCCTACATCGCCCATGCCCTGCACGACAGCCAGCATCCTGACCATGTGACCTTGCGCAACTACAAACGCAACGTCTTGCGCACCCCCGCCAATAACAAATTGCGCATGGACGACACGCGAGGGCAAGAACACGTGAAGCTCAGTACTGAGCACAGTGGTAAGAGCCAGCTCAACCTGGGGCATTTGGTTGATGCCAAGCGCCAACCGCGAGGCCAGGGCGCGGAGTTGCGGACTGATGGGCATGCCGCCATTCGTGCCGGCAGTGGGATCTTGATCAGTGCCGACGCACAACCCAAGGCTCAGGGACACATGCTGGAAATGAGCACCGCGCTGGGCCGGTTGCAACAGGCGAGTGACCAGTTGGAAGGATTATCGACCGATGCCCAGGCCGCCAACGCAGGTCCAGCGGATGTGCAAGCGCAACTGAAATTGATGCGAGACCAGCTCGATCAACTCAAGGCCTCGGTCGTATTGCTCAGCGCCCCCCAAGGCGTTGCCGTCACCAGCGGCCAGCACCTGCAATTGGCCGCTCAGGACAACCTGATGATCAACGCCGGAGCCGAGGCGGATATCAGTGTGGTCAAGCGCCTGTTCATCGGCGTGGGACAAGGGGTAAGCCTGTTCGTGCGCAAGCTGGGCATCCAATTGATCGCCAACCAGGGCCCGGTAAAGATCCAGGCACAAAACGACGCGCTGCAACTGATGGCCCGCCATGGTTTGGAGATCATCAGCAGCGAAGATGAAATCCGTATCGTCGCGAAGCAGAAAATCACCCTGAATGCCGGCGGCAGCTACATCACCCTCGATGCGAGCAGCATCGAGTCAGGGACCCTGGGCGACTACCTGATCAAATCGGCGTACTTCGAAGCCCTCGGTCCAGCCAGCCAGAAAGCCGCAGATCCGGAGTACCCACAAAGCCTGTTCAAACAAGCGTTGCGGTTCAACGTGCCGCAAACCCCCAATGCCCCTGATCAAGGCTGGGCAGGCATGCCCTACACGCTCTACGCCGATGGTGCAGTGCTCAATCACGGCGTATTGGACAAGTCCGGGCAAGTGTCGATCGACCACGCGGTCGTGACGCAGCAGTACCGAATGGTGTTAGCCAACGGGGTGAGCTACCAGATCCCGGTGCCTACTGACTATCGCAATGCCGAACAAGCACACCTGGCCAATGGCGGCATGCACAACCACCTCTCGCGAGCCGACACCGAGGTGAGCCAACCCACATCGCACACGGATCACCGTGCCCTGTATGCCGCCGTGATCAATGACCAGGAAGGGAAAACTTCATGACTGAACCCGATATCGTCGCCCCCGTCGCCCTGCAACACACACAGCAGGTGACCTGCTCCGCGCCCTGGTACGTGCCGAACACCGAGTACCCTCCTGCGAAAGCCACCTATAAGCCGCTGATCAACGGTGAAGAAGCCTTCGAGGCCGTGCATCTGGCTATCGCCCAAGCCACTAAAACCATCGACATCATCTGCTGGGGGTTTCAACCGTCGATGTACTTTATCCGCGATGGCAGTGCCCCAAGCATTGGCGAACTGCTGATGACCAAAGCCGGGAAAGGGATCGAGGTTCGGGTGCTCGGTTGGGAGATGCCGTTCAATGCTGCGGGCGCAGGGGGCGAGGCCAACCTTCCCGGTAAAGGACCGCTTCGTATCAAGGATCGGGCGATGCAGAGCTCCACCGCTGACCAATATACCGAAGATCGGAAATGGTTTTCCCGATGTGCATTCGCCGATCACTTAGCGCCCGCGATCCGAGTGGCTCGTAATGTGCCGGTGTTTGTCGGCCGCGGTTTCAGCATGTATGAACGGGCTGAAATTGCCTATCAGGCCAAATACAAAAGCCTCGACCCACAGCTCAGCCTCAGCACGTTGGGCGTGCTGGCCAGCACTGCGACCCACCATCAGAAGACCGTCCTGATCGACTATGAACAGACAGACCGCGCCGTTGGTTTTGTCATGGGCCACAACATGCTCGACGAGTACTGGGACACCGACAAGCACTCAGCACTGAACCGCACCGAGGGCAGCAAGCCTGCACCCAATCGCGGGCCGCGTGGCAACACACCACGCCAGGATATTTCCAGCCAGATCAGCGGGCCGATTCTGGAGCACCTGCACCATAACTTCGCCACCGCCTGGCGCAAGGAAACCGGCGAAGACCTGCTCGCATCGCGCAAAGCGATGGCGGTGGCCCCCCAACTGCAATGCGCCCCCGGCGTCACCCGCCAGCTGGCCCAAATCGTGCGTACCCAGGCACAAGACGGCAAGCGCGATATCGAAAAGATCTACCTGAAGGCGGTCAACAACGCGACCCAATTCATCTACATCGAGAACCAGTACTTTCGCTGGCCGCCATTGGCCGAGGCCATCAAAGCGGCGGCCGAAGTCCAAACCGGCGCTGGGCGTGATCCGGGCCTGCATGGAAATTTACACCTGTTTGTAATCACCAATGCCAGCCCAGACGGCGTGGGGCCGGGGAGCTTGAACACCCAGCGCATGCTCGAAAGCCTCGGACGCGGCGATACCATTCCTGAAATCACCAAGTTGCAGCGCATTGAACAGGCCAAAGCCCAAGCCAACGCGCAGACGCCGACCTTGGCTGAACTGCTTGAGCGACAAGCCTTGCTCACGTTGACCAGCCTGACCGACGCACTGGGGGGTGGCGAGATAAGCGATAAGGCCCGTGAAGCCCAACGGGACGCCGCCAGAAACAATGCGTCTCGACAGATAGCTCTCAAAGCCCAGATCGCGGCGATTGAGCAAAGCACGCTTGAACCAGAGTCGCGCCCAGGCCTGAAAATCCACGTGTGCTCGCTGGTCGCGCCTGATTCGCCGGCGGGGCAGCAGTGGATGCCGGTGTACATCCATTCCAAGCTGATGATCGTCAATGACGTGTTCACCACCCACGGCTCGGCGAATATCAACACGCGCAGCATGCAGGTGGATAGCGAGCTGAACATTGCGCATGAGTGGATGAGTGTGACGCGGGCGTTGCGGCGCAGGTTGTGGGATCTGCATACGAATAGCAAGGGGGCGCAGGATGATCCGGCATTGGCGTTCATTGCATGGGATGAGGTCATTAAGGAAAACAAGGGACTTCAAGAACTCATGCGCGCGCCTTGTGCTCCCCTCGTCGGTTTTTTTTACGACGAAAAGACACTGAAGGACCTCGACTGATGCGTCGGATCCTTCTATCAAGCTTACTGCTGGCCGCCTGTAATAACGGCGATGCCCTTACTGACCTGAACCAGGACCTTCCCATGAACCCGATCGCCGAGGCTAAGGAAAAACTGACCTTTACCTGCGTACACGAGACTATTCCCCAACCGTCGGCCGGAGCCGACGTTCTATTCCAGTACGCCCGCTGGTTGCAAAAAAATAACCAGCTCAAGCAGGACGAGACCGTTGATGCCGAGATTGAACGACTGTATCGAATTGCCGCTGAGAACGGTCACTACAAGGCCAATATCAACTTGCAGAACGGTACCATGCGTGGAAAGTTCAAGCTCAGAGGGGATGAGCATCTGCGCCTGAGCCAGCAACTGATCGACGCGAATGTGGCGACGGGGTACTACTTTATCGGCCTCTTTCTGAAAAGCGGTTCGGCTGGGCTAAAACAGGACCCGGAAATGGCTCTGCGCTACTTCCGCAAGGCTTCTGATCAGGGGAGTGCCCTGGCCCAAGCCTTTGTAGGCGACAAGCTGGCACCCATTAATATCGCCCCTGACATTGCTCGACAAATGCGGCGCTGTGCCGCTGAGCAGGGGCACGGTGATGCAGCTGGCGCCCTCGGCATCAACCTAAAAAATATGGGGCTCTTCCAGCAGGCACTCGAAGTGTTACAGATGGGGGTGGCTGCCGGCGACGAAAGTTCGGCCTCTCGTTTGGGCAAAGGCTTTCGTGGCCCTCAGCCTGATGACCAGTTGTACTACATTGGTCAACAGGAAGACCTTGAGCGCGCCGAGCGCTATGAAAAAATCTGGCGAATTCTCGCAAACTACTCCTATGCTGCCCCCAAAGTCCCCGAAATCAACGACATCCTCCCCCTACCCCCCGCCAAACTCCCCGCCTGGGACGGCAAACTGCAATGGCTGGAAGCACGCCTGGCCAACGTCCCACCAGAAAAGCCCAGCGAAGCACTGATCCAGCAGTTGGCCAAAGCCAAACTCCTTGAACCTGCAACCGGCAGACCCACACCCGACTCCCCCGCGTTCATCAAGGCCAGCTACCCCGAACCGACCTGCACCAGCGGCCAGGCCTGCCCCCAGACTGGCTATTGGCGGGCATTCAGCCTGAGTCGCGATGTTTACGCGCGGTTCAACGATGGTGTGATCCGCCGTTTCGAGAAGAACGAGATCATGCCCACCCTGCAGGTTGAGAGTCACAAGCCGCGTTTTTTGCTGCCCGACATCATAACGGTCAATGAGGAAAGCATCGAATGGCGGCTGTTGGGGTGAGGCATCTTTCGCGTCGGCGACAAGACAACCGGCGGCGGTACGGCTCTATCGGTCGCGTCGACATTATTAGGGTGGAAAGATCGTGAAGGAACTCGATTGATGCGCCAATTGCTTCTGCTATCAAGCCTGCTGTTGGCCGCCTGTAATAACGGCGATGCCCTTACTGACCTGAACCAGGACCTTCCCATGAACCCGATCGCCGAGGCTAAGGAAAAACTGACCTTTACCTGCGTACACGAGACTATTCCCCAACCGTCGGCCGGAGCCGACGTTCTATTCCAGTACGCCCGCTGGTTGCAGAAAAATAACCAGCTCAAGCAGGACGAGACCGTTGATGCCGAGATCGAGCGCCTGTACCGGATTGCTGCCGAGAATGGCCATTACAAAGCCAACATCAACCTGCAAAACGGCACCATGCGCGGCCACTTCACGCTCAGCGGTGCCGAACACCTGCGCCTGAGTCAGCAACTGATCGACGTGAACGTGGCAATGGGATATTACTTTATCGGCGTTTTCCTGAAGAACGGTTCTGCCGGACTGAAGCAGGATACGGCTATGTCATTGCGCTATTTTCGCAAGGCGGCCGATCAGGGCAGTGCCCAAGCTCAGTACTCTGTAGGGGATATACTGGCGCCGATTGACATCGCGCCTGATGTTGCCCGGCAGATGCGCCGCTGTGCGGCTGAACAGGGTAATGGCGATGCAGCTATTGCTTTGGGTGTCGATCTTAAAAACGAGAG